>OCVR010000053.1_pt1 | contig 85109 bp, 82 predicted proteins | sample 1539091 | NCBI WGS metagenome assembly OCVR01 (sample SAMEA3355530, study PRJEB22509) | marine metagenome | biome: marine; feature: coastal ocean; material: water | place: USA | collected 2010-08-07 | depth 16 m | reverse complement strand
GCGTGGGGGTTCGAGTCCCTTCACCCGCACCATTTTCATATCTCTTCCGAATCTACTTGATCCTATTTGGCTGCGCTCATAGTAAGGCCCAGATTTTGACCGCCGCGGACGCCTCTGCGGCCCCTACGACATGGATAAGGACGACATGCAGGTCACCGAAACACTGAACGAAGGTCTCAAGCGAGGCTACTCCATCACAATCGCGGCAGCAGAGCTGGAAACGAAAGTTAACGAAAAGCTTGAAGAAGCGCGCCCAGAAGTCGAAATGAAAGGTTTCCGTAAGGGCAAAGTCCCGATGCCATTGCTGAAAAAGCAATTCGGCCAGCGTATTCTTGGCGAAGCAATGCAAGAAGCTGTGGACGGCGCGATGTCCGAGCACTTTGAAAAATCCGGCGATCGCCCCGCGCTCCAGCCTGAGGTCACAATGGTTGATGGTGAGACGTGGAAAGAGGGCGACGATGTTAACGTAACAATGTCCTACGAAGCGCTGCCAGAGATCCCTGAAGTTGATCTGAGCAAGATCGAGCTGGAGCGTTTGGTCGCCAAGGCTGACGACGCGTCTGTTGACGAAGCTCTCGCCAACCTTGCCGAAACCGCGCAAGACTTTAACGATCGCAAGAAAGGCTCGAAAGCCAAGGACGGTGATCAGGTCACGATGGACTTCTTGGGCAAAGTTGACGGCGAAGCCTTTGAAGGTGGTGCTGGCGAAGACTTCCCACTTGTGTTGGGGTCCAACCAGTTCATTCCGGGCTTTGAAGAGCAGCTCGTTGGCGTGAAAGCTGAGGAAGTTAAGGACGTCACTGTTACGTTCCCAGACCCTTACCAAGCTGAGCACCTTGCAGGCAAAGAAGCGATTTTCACGTGCACAATCAAAGCCGTGAAAGAACCAGTTGCAGCGGAGGTCAACGATGAGTTGGCGACGAAGTTTGGTGCGGAAGACTTGGCTGCGTTGAAGGTTCAGATCGCTGAGCGTCTTGAAGCGGAATACACAGGTGCTGCGCGCGCGGTGATGAAGCGCGGTTTGCTCGACAAGCTGGATGATGTTGTCTCCTTCGATTTGCCACCATCCTTGGTGACAGCAGAATCCGACCAGATCGCACACCAGCTATGGCATGAAGAGAACCCAGAGGTTGAAGGCCACGATCACCCAACTATCGAGGCGACGGATGAGCACAAGTCATTGGCTGAGCGTCGTGTGCGTTTGGGTCTATTGCTGGCTGAGTTGGGTCAGAAGGCTGAGGTTCAAGTGACCGACGCGGAAATGACGCAAGCGATGATGAACCAAGCACGCCAGTACCCTGGTCAAGAGCGTGAGTTTTTTGAATTCGTTCAACAAAACCAGCAGATGCAACAGCAAATGCGTGCACCAATCTTTGAAGACAAGGTTGTGGATTACATCGTTGAGTTGGCGCAAGTCACTGATAAGGAGATTAGCAAAGACGATCTTCAAAAGGCTGTTGAGGCGCTTGAAGAAGAGTAAATTGCTCTCGCATTTGAAAACAGAGAACCCCGTCTGAGTTGCAGGCGGGTTTTTTTGTTCGTTTGCGCGAAGTTGCGGCCCTGAATGGTAAAAAGACAAAAAAATGCGGGCCTCGAGCTGTCAATCGAGACCCGCGAAACTGTCTATGGCTGCCAGCTGGGGAGTTTGTGTGAGTGTGGCAACCAAAGTCAGCTTAACTATTTTATTTTTCTATTTCGGAGATTAATTTCAGCGTTGCATGAAGTTCGTCCAAAGTGTCTGCTGATTGCAGTTGTTCGCTGAGGTAGGTCCGAATAGCGTCCGATGCAGCCAAGTTCTTTTTACTGTTGTCACCAAAGCGCACGATCGCTGTTTTTTCATCAAGAAACACATCGCCACGCATATCTGAGCGTTCGCGTAATCGTTCTGTCCGTTCGATGGAGCAGTCCAAAAGACCCGCCATGGCTGTCACTTTACCCATAGGCGTTGCTTTGCCGAGATAGTCATACGGAGCGTTTCCTGAGCGTTTTAAAACGCGGTTCATGAGCGGATCGATCACAGCAACCGCATCCGAGACACCAGCGTCCATCGCATACTCGCAGGCTGCAACCATAATCTCGGATGTCACATAGCTGATCGAGTTACGCGCACGTGGACTGCCTGTTGCGTTTAATCGGTCTGTATCGACGCAAAGGCGCGTTGCTTCCCAGATAAGCGGACTTCTGGGGGCGGGTTCGCCTTGAAGAATAGAATAGAAGACGTCCGCGAGCATGTTAGGCCCAGTTGTTTGCAAGATCCTCATCGACCCAACAACCTGACCAGACGCATTTAAGCTAACCAATGTGGTTGGGTTTAGAGCATCGAAAACATCCGTTTCCATACCGTTTTCGACATTCACATCCCAACCGAGACGGTCTTGAAAGACGCGTGCGCGTAGCTGATAGCTTTGTCGCAGCAAGCTTTGAAAATGATGAGCGTTAATGCCATCTATCGCAATAATCATAGTTTTGAATCCCCCCAATCCTCATGGAGTTATTAACCATTACATCTCATGGCGCTATTAGGGGAATCCCGTAGTGGAGATGGAAAAAGTGGGCTTAAAGTATGTCATGGGAGCACTTATAGTTGACATTCGTTAGTCAAAGCTGTGCTTATTTTGGTTGGATAAAGCCCATTCCGATTGCACGGCCTACGGCTTGCGGTGTGCTAAGAGCAGAAAGTTTAGAGCGTGCAGACCTTAAGTGAACTTCGACGGTGCGCGAAGAGATTGTTAAAATGACACCAATGTCGATCTGGCTTTTGCCTGCCGCAGTCCATTGCAAAACCTCGCATTCACGCGAAGACAATTGCGGACGTCGCAGCGCGTATCCAAGCGTATCTGATTGCATAACTGTGTCGTGCAAGGATACAGCCGCTGTTTGTAATTCGGTTATAACGTTCTTGCGAAGCTTTTCCCAAGTTCCGAGACTGCAATCGCGGGTGACACTTATTAATCCAACCTCACCATAGGGCCCATGAATTGGGACGCTAAGACCTTGATCTTTAATTTTAAAATCTCGAGCATGTTCAAAAACACGATCGAAATCTCTGTGTTCTCTTAAGCGTTGCCAATCAATGGGCGCTATAGAACGCATCGGGAGATGTAGCGTTGGATCGATGTTCTGAAAGCGTTGCGACGTATAGTGTTCTTTCCACGCATCATCGTAAGTCGTGAAGCCAATCACTTGATCGGAAACCGTATTTACAGCGCAATAGGTCGCATAATCTAATTCCAAATTTTCGCATAGATCGTGAAGATAGGATGTAAATCCTTCCTCTGTTTTATCTACCGAATCTAGATCAAAAATTTCCACGAACGCGCCTATGTCAATGCTTGCTTCGAGCACTTACATGTTCTCATGTTCAACCTATCAAAGCAATCGTTCTGACCGCGCGCTCAGTAATTATACAGGCTCGGATTCTGTCGTTTTGGCCAAAGTACGCAAAAATGCGAGCACGGCCATCTGCTGTTCCTTGGGAAGTGTTTCAACCAAGGCGAGTATTTCACTGACGCGTGCATCTGATAGCGCATTCATTGGAGCAGTTGCGCGCGCAGACGGTTGAACGTCGGTGCTGTCAGCGGATCCCGCATTGTCCAAGCCTTGAAAAAAATAGGAAATTGGCACGCCTAGCGTTTCTGCCACCATAAGCAGACGCGAAGCGCTGACGCGATTGGCACCTGATTCATATTTTTGAACTTGCTGGAAGCGGACACCAACGGCTTCGGCTAATTTGGTTTGAGAAATTTTCAAGGCGATGCGACGCCCTTTTATTCGCGCACCAATTAAAACATCAATATTCGTCATTCTATTCACCCTTTTTACACAACCCGCGCAGTACTGCAATTGACGCAAGTCCTAATAATGTCATTTGAACTGAAATTACCCAAGGTTGCAAGACGTTGTAGTTAATAGGGTTAAGGCTGTTATTGCTAAAGGTGCTCGAAACAGCGGTATCTTGCCGAAACCACGCACGCAGATTTATGCTAAAATCGTTCAAAAAGGGCCACGAATAGTGTTCGCAGCCCTTCGTTAATTCGTTAACCGATCAAAGCTTACGCTTCGTCCACTCGCTCTGCATCTGCATTTGCTTCTGGTGCAGTAGCAGGTGCGAGATCGTCGTCGTCCATTGCTGCAGACCCGATATCATCGAACAACTCAGCAATTTCGAAGTCTGCCGCAGCTTCTTCTTCTGCGGCAAGTTCCTGAATGGACTTACCAGCGGATTGAAGCTCTGCTTCTTCTGTAGAACGTGCAACGTTCATAATGATTTCAGCGTCAACCTCAGGGTGTAGGCGCACTGTTACGGCGTGAAGACCAAGTTCTTTGATCGGCGCTTGCAAGACAACTTGCTTACGATCGACTGAGAAGCCGCCGTCTGTTGCCGCGTCAGCCGCATCACGTGTTGTAACGGAGCCATAAAGATAGCCGGCATCGGACGCTTGGCGAATCACAACGAACTTCTGACCGTCGAGACGGGACGCCATGTCTTCGGCTTCTTTCTTGCTCTCCAGGTTGTTTGCTTCGAGCTGCGCTTTGCGCGCTTCAAAGCTGGCGATGTTTGCTTGGGACGCAGACAGGCCTTTGCTCTGTGGGAGCAGGAAGTTACGTGCGTAACCTGCTTTAACGTCTACAACGTCGCCCATTTGGCCGAGCTTTGCGACGCGCTCAAGAAGGATAACTTTCATGATCGTTCTCCTTATTTCACAGCGTAGGGCAGAAGCGCGAGGAAGCGGGCGCGCTTGATGGCACGGGCCAACTCACGCTGCTTTTTCGCAGATACTGCGGTGATACGGGACGGCACGATTTTGCCACGCTCGGAGATGTAGCGCTGAAGCAAACGTGTGTCTTTATAGTCGATCTTCGGTGCATTCTCGCCTGAGAATGGGCACACTTTACGACGGCGGAAAAATGGTTTTGCAGCCATGGTTTAGGATCCTTTCTTCAGGTTAAATTAGCGACGCTCACGACGTTCGCCGCGCTCTTCGCGTTTCTGCATTTGAACGGATGGCAACTCAGCATGATCGTCCATTTTGATCGTCAGAACGCGCATGACATCTTCATGCAAACGCATCAAACGCTCCATCTCCTGCACGGCTGGTGCCGGTGCATCGGAACGCAAGAAGGCATAGTGTCCTTTGCGGTTCTTGTTAATTTTGTAGGCCATCGTTTTGACGCCCCAATACTCGTGATCAACCAGCTTACCGCCGTTGTCCGCGAGGACTGTGCCAAAGTGTTCGATAAGGCCTTCTGCTTGCGTGTTGGACAAGTCCTGACGCGCAATCATGACATGCTCATATAAAGGCATGTGTGCTCCATTCATGTATCGGCGCATTTCAAAGACCAGAACAAAAACGCTTTCCGCGCCCCGGTCACGAGAGACTGCGCAGTGAAAACGTCCTGCGGAAAGCCTGTGTCATTTAACTGGGTTAGGGGGTTCGCGCAAGTGCAATGGATGTTCGGCATGAAACTGTCCAAAGCGCGCCGTATTTCAGGCGCAATAGTTAGCGAGATTTTCTCTAGAGCATAAACAAAAGGAAAAACCCAATGTCATATATTTCAGCGCATTCAATGTTGAAGCCGATCGCGGCAGCGCGTGAGCAAGATGAGCTAAAACCGATCATTTCGGAGCGCACTGTGCGCCGTTTCTTCGGATTGGTCTTCGGATTTGCTGCTATCGGCCTTTGGTTGGTGCCAAGCGCAGATGAAACAGCAGATGTCGTTTTGTTGAAGTCTGGTTTCACAGCAATTCTTTGCTTTTGCGCCATTATTGCTCTGTTGCCGCGCTTGAAAGACTAACTTCAAAATTATTCGCGACATATGTGTTCATCAACGCACACGAGATGTTGATCATCGTATAGTTGCGCGCGCAACCGGTAAGACTTCTTATATTGGGTATCTTTATATGGAGGCTTACCAATGAAATTAGTTCTATTCGCCGCAGCATTCGCCCTTGCAGGAACCAGCGCCTACGCGGCACCCGAGAAATATATGCTCGATGCGAGCCACAGTCAGATTGTGTTCACTTACAGCCACGTGGGTTTTTCCACGACTTACGGCATGTTTTCCGGCTTTGAAGGCGAGATCATGTTCGATCAAGAAGATCCGGCAGCGTCTAGTGTAACTGTCTCCATGCCCGCGACGTCGATGATTACTGGATGGGAACAACGCTTGGGTCATTTTATGTCACCCGACTTTTTTGATGCATCCGATGATGAGATTATTTCGTTCACATCTACAAGCATTGAAGTGATGGGCGATAACACTGCTCAAATAACAGGTGATTTGACGATCAATGATGTAACGAAATCTGTCGTGTTGGACGCAAAACTCAACAATGTTGGACCTAACCCAGTAATGGGCGGAAAAGCATGGGCAGGTTTTGATGCAACAGCAACTTTGTTGCGTTCTGATTATAGGTTAGGCCTGTATGCGCCAGCGATCAGCGATGAAGTCGAAGTTATGATTTCTATCGAGGCGGCAAAAGCCGAGTAAGCGTAACCCCTTTTAGACATAGAAAAGGCCGCTGCATCTGCTAGCGGCCTTTTTTGTATCTTGCTGGTCAGGCTTTTAGGGCGTTCGCGTTGCAGTAAGCGTAATACCGACATCCACTTTGAACGCGAGCGAGCTTTCATCCGGCATATTGTCTCCGATCTTGAAATCCCTTCGATCTAGCTCAAGTCGACCCTTCATTTGTGCTGTTTCGCCCTCGATGTGTAGATCGAATGGCATACTGACCGGAATTTCCGTGCCGCGAATGCTGAGCGTGCCGTCAGCGGTGTAGCCATCGGCTTGAAACATCAGCTCGGCATAGAATTCGGCAGTTGGGTGCGTGTCGGCATCAAAGAAATCAGGCCCCAATGCTTGTCCTGTGACTGACCCGAGCGTCAGAGATCCAATCGAGATTACAGCGCGCACAGTGCCGTGAGAACCCGGGCTTTCAAGTTCTTTGTACGCTATATCGGCGGTCCAATCTTCAAAACTGCCGCTGACCTGTGACCCGAATTGTGTAATTTCGAGGCTGAGCATACCACTATCAACATGCCAGTCGCTTTGGACCTCTTCCAGAGCTACGCTTTGCGCTGTGTCTGAATGGCTGTTGTGAGTGCCCATGGCCGACCCGACGCCCAAAGCCGCAATCCAAACCACGATCGCCGTCATAAAGGGCGCGAACTTGCTTGTTGCGTGAAGCGTGCCTGCTTCCGTCATGCCAGGCAACATGCGACGTAGCGTGTCATCTTTGTCGACAAAGTGATGTTTCAGCGCACCTGCCACATGTAAGAAGATTGAAAGCGCGAGAACGCGTTCGAATACGATATGCAAACCTGCGGTCAGCGCGGCAAGGCTTTCGCTTTTAGGCACCATGGGTAGGTTTTGTCCGAACGGCCACAAGATGGGTGCAAAGCCTGAGGTTGATGCGTGATGGATCCATCCGCTCAGTGGCACTAATAGGAGTGAGCCGTAGAGGAGCCAGTGCACAAGCTCTGCCAGAAAGCTCTCGGCGCGACGTTCGGGGTGAAGTCCTGAGGGCTTTGGTTGGCTCAACGCCCAAATAATGCGGCCAAGGGCAACGAAAAATGCCGTGACGCCGACGGTTTTGTGCATCGAGAAGAGAAACGCTTTGAATTCAAGCGCTTCACTGGTGTCATAAGCGAGTTTGTTGGCAATGATCCCCAGGGGAATGGCCGTAAAAATCAATAAGACCGTTAGCCAGTGGAAGGTTTTGGTGACCGAGCCATAGCTGCGGGGTGTGTTCGAGGTTGGCATTCCATTGCTCCAAGTAGAAGTGTTCTGCGTGATGACGCGTCAACTGAAGGACTTATTCGTACAGTATCGTGCCTACGTGTTCGCTGCAGTCATTTTCTCAACACAGGGTCTGTGCGCCCATGCAGGCAGACTTGCGATGAACGCGGAGCAGGGGTAGAGCAAAAGAAACGCTTTTGAGGAGACGCGACATGAGCAAAGCCTTTGTATTCCCCGGTCAAGGGGCGCAATCGATTGGAATGGGTAAAGCTCTGGCGGATGCTTATCCTGCAGCGAAAGCGGTCTTTGGCGAGGTCGATGAGGCCTTAGGCGAAAAGCTAAGTGCGCTTATTTGGGAAGGCGAGCAGGACACGTTGACGCTAACGCAAAACGCGCAGCCTGCATTGATGGCGACTTCGCTTGCTGCGATGCGCGCACTTGAGGCGGAAGGCGTTGCGATCACAGATGCTTCTTTTGTAGCGGGTCATTCTTTGGGTGAGTATTCCGCATTGGCCGCTACGGGAGCCTTGTCAATTGCCGACACCGCACGTTTGTTGCGCACACGCGGCACAGCCATGCAAGAAGCGGTGCCTGTCGGTGTCGGCGCGATGGCAGCCTTGTTGGGGCTGGATTTTGAAACGGCGCAAGAGGTGGCCAGCGAAGCCGCACAAGGCGATGTGTGTCAGGCTGCGAACGACAATGATCCAAGCCAAGTGGTTGTATCCGGTCATCTTGGTGCTGTTGAACGAGCTTTGGTGATCGCTAAAGAAAAAGGTGCGAAACGTGCGGTTCTATTGCCTGTGAGCGCGCCATTTCATTGTGCTTTGATGGAACCAGCGGCACGCGTTATGGCCGACGCGTTGGGCGCAGTGGAGATCAACACGCCTGCCGTGCCAGTTGTCGCAAATGTGCGCGCTGATGCTGTGAGCGATCCAGCGGCTATTCGCACCTTGCTTGTAGAACAGGTCACAGGTTCCGTGCGCTGGCGCGAAAGCGTCGGCTTTATGGCCGCGCAGGGCGTTGATACGATTTGGGAAGTGGGTGCGGGCAAAGCATTGTCCGGCATGATCCGCCGCATAGCGCGCGAGATCGCGTGTAGCCCTGTTGGAACACCTGAGGATATCGCAAAGTTGGAGCGCTAAGCGCGCTCTAACCCTTATTCAGCGGCGATTGCTGTGGTATTCACAGGTCTTGCCGGACGCCCCGGGCGCGTAGCTTTTCTGGTAGTCTTGACCGATTGAACGGCTTTGACGGGGGACCCATTGAGGCGCGCTGTACATGAAGCGGGTTTTAGCACACATCTGCGCAATGACAGTGTAATCAGTGGCGGCGCGATTGACGCATTTTTGGGCGGCACCCAACGCATAATGGAAGAGTGTGTTGTTATTGGAGTGGCACATGGTGCGGACACTGAGGCACACAAAATATTTGCCACTGAAATGACCGGTGGTGATGGATATGCGCGCTTTGCGGATGAATTTGCTGGCCGCCATAGCCCTCGGGCGATGACAATCGCTGAGATTGGCGCTATGGGAATCGTGAGTGCGAATGCGGGCAACGTATTGGCTGCGATTAACGGGCTTTCCTTTGCTTGGGGGAGAGCAAAGGAAAGGGTTGTTTACATGTTCGATTTGACGGGAAAATGCGCGCTGGTCACAGGCGCATCTGGTGGCATCGGCGCGGATATAGCGCGGGGTTTGCACGCTGCGGGCGCAATTGTTGGCTTATCTGGCACACGTGTCGCACCGCTTGAGGCGTTGGCCGCGGAGCTTGGTGAGCGCGCGCATATCTTGCCGTGCAATCTGTCTGACATGGAAGCCGTTGTGGCACTGCCAAAGCAAGCGATTGAAGCAATGGGCAGCGTCGACATTTTGGTGAACAACGCAGGCATAACCCGCGACAATCTGTTTATGCGGATGTCTGACGAGGAATGGCAGTCCGTGCTGGACGTGAACCTGACGGCGACAATGAAGCTTTGCAAAGGTGTGATGCGCGGCATGATGAAGGCGCGTTGGGGGCGTATTGTGAATGTCTCCTCCATCGTTGGGGCCACCGGCAATCCTGGCCAAGCGAACTACGCAGCGTCCAAAGCGGGCATGATTGCGATGGGTAAATCGCTGGCTTATGAGGTCGCATCGCGCGGGATCACCGTGAACGCGATTGCGCCGGGCTTTATTGAGACCGCGATGACCGACAAGCTTACCGATGATCAAAAGGCCGGAATTCTGGGGCAGGTGCCAGCAGGGCGCATGGGAGCACCGAATGAGATTGCTGCGGCCGTGATCTATCTTTCAAGCGTTGAGGCGTCTTATGTGACGGGTGCAACGCTGCATGTGAACGGCGGAATGGCGATGCTTTAACGCGTGACTTGAAGTCAGGCGATTCCGTTTGCCTTATGCGTCGCGTATGTTATAGGCGGCGCATCATTGGCCTTGGGATTGATTTTCCACGGTGTTCCGCATGGAACAAAAGCTGCCCAATCGGGCAATATCAAGTGCCCCTCTGGGGACAGGCACCAAAGGGCAATATGCCCAAGATATAAGGATTTCGAGATGAGCGACGTTGCAGATCGTGTTAAAAAGATCGTAGTTGAGCACCTTGGTGTGGAAGAAGACAAAGTTGTTGAGGGTGCATCCTTTATCGACGATTTGGGCGCAGACAGCCTCGACACAGTTGAGCTGGTCATGGCGTTCGAAGAAGAGTTCGGCATCGAGATCCCTGATGACGCAGCTGAGAACATCCAGTCCTTCGGCGACGCGGTAAAGTTCATCTCTGAAGCGGCGTAAGCTGGTTTTACGAGATTAGAGTTTAAAAGCGCCCCTGCGAGTAGATCGCGAGGGGCGTTTTTTTTGTTTTGAATAGATCGGCTGGAATTCAAACCTACTCGTCTGTCCACTCACCGATTGGACTGTATTCTACCAAGCACGTATCCCTCAATTCTCTTCGAACATCTTGCAAAATGGAGTGTGCTTTGGATTCAAATTGTTCAAAGTCTCCTCGCGACCATGGACTCGGTCCAGCAGGATCATTCCAATTCAATGCCTCATCGTGGATTTCGGATAGCTCGCCTAATTTGGCTTTGGTTTCGTTTCGCAATAGTAAGAGACACTCGATCTCTGCATAGCCATATATTGCTTTGGCTGCTTCATTCACGCCCCACAGGCAGCTACCGCCCCATTCAAACATGAGCCGAATTTCATAGAGCGCCATTTGGAACCTCATAGTATTTGATCGATTTTTTATTGAAAGAAGCCATGGGATTTTAATATCTGCAAAGTCAACGACCGTAACGTCCACACAACTGACTTTATCGTATTTTTCAGAAAGCTCTAGTTACTTCAAGGTTTGGTTTTTTCTCTTTGAAACGTGACTTAGCCAACTCATCACCCAACCTCTTGCCCCCATCCCCCCAGCACTGGTAAGTGTGCCTATAACAAACACACTCTAAAGAGGGCAGTCTTATGCGCCGAGTAGTTGTCACAGGTCTTGGATTGGTTACGCCGCTTGCCAGCGGTGTTGAGGAAACCTGGGCTCGTATTTTAAAAGGCACCTCTGGTGCGGGGCCAATCACGCGCTTTGATGCGTCACGTGTGACCACGAAATATGCCTGCGAAGTGCCGCTTGGTGATGGCACGGACGGCACATTTAATGCCGACGACTGGATGCTGCCGAAAGAACGGCGCAAAGTGGATGATTTCATTCTTTATGGTATTGCAGCGGCTGAGCAAGCGGTTCAGGACGCAGGTTGGACGCCCGAGGATGAAGACAACAAACTGCGCACGGGTGTGATGATCGGCTCTGGCATCGGCGGTTTGAATTCCATCGCGGAAACGGCGATTTTGATCCATGAGCGCGGTCCACGCCGCGTCTCGCCCTTCTTTATTCCTGGTGCATTGATCAACTTGATTTCTGGTCAGGTCGGCATTCGGTATGGCTTTAAAGGACCAAACCACGCGGTTGTAACAGCTTGTTCGACGGGTGCGCATGCGATTGGGGATGCGGCGCGGCTTATTATGACCTCCGATGCGGATGTTATGATCGCAGGCGGCGCCGAAGCGTCGATTTCCGAGATTGGCATTGCCGGTTTCAACGCCTGCAAGGCGCTCAGCACGAAATGCGAAGACGATCCCACCAAGGCGAGCCGACCCTATGACGCGGATCGCGATGGTTTTGTGATGGGCGAAGGCGCTGGTGTTGTTGTGCTCGAAGAATACGAGCACGCCAAAGCGCGCGGCGCAAAAATTTACGCTGAAGTCATTGGTTATGGCCTGTCAGGTGATGCCTATCACATCACAGCACCCAGCGAGACGGGTGAAGGCGGTGAGCGTTCTATGCGCGCGGCACTTGGCAAGGCAGGGCTTGAGCCGAAAGACATTGATTACATCAACGCGCACGGCACATCGACGATGGCGGATACCATCGAATTGGGCGCGGTTGAGCGGATGTTGGGGGAGCATGCGGGCTCTGTCACGATGTCCTCGACCAAGTCGATGACGGGTCATCTGCTTGGGGCGGCTGGCGCGATTGAAGCGATCTTCTCGATCCTCGCGATCCGCGATCAAGTGGCACCGCCAACGATTAACTTGGATAACCCTGCTGTTGAGACAGCTGTGGATCTTGCACCGAATGCGCCTGTTAAGCGTGAAATCAACGTGGCTTTGAGCAATTCGTTTGGATTTGGCGGCACGAACGCGAGCGTGTTGTTCGGAAAGGTCGACTAATATGTGGCGGCACATTGCGTCTAACGCGGTGACGTTTCTCATCGTGGCGCTTTTTCTGTTGGGCGGCGCTATTCTTTGGGGGCAGGGTCAGTACAAAGACGCTGGTCCTTTGGAGCAAGCGATTTGCCTGAAAGTGGATCGTGGATCGACCATGAGTAGGGTCAGTGATGATCTTGGCGCTCAAGGAGCGGTTTCCAGTCCTGCAGTATTTCGCATCGGTGCGGATTATCAAGATAAGACCGCCAAGTTGAAGGCGGGTAGTTTTCTGGTGCCAGAGAATGCTTCTATGGAAGAGATCGTCAGCATTGTTACGCGAGGTGGGGCGAACTCGTGCGGTACGGAAGTGGTGTACCGTATTGGTGTAACGCGGGCGACCGTGCAAGTGCGTCAGCTTGATCCAAGTACCAATCGTTTTTTGGAAATGGCCAGTTTCAACCCCGTTGAGGATGCGATCCCCGAGGAATATACCCGTGTGCGCGGTGAGACTGACACGCGCTATCGGATCGCTTTGGCGGAAGGAGTGACCAGCTGGCAGGTGATTGAAGAGTTGAAATCAGTTGATTTGTTAAGTGGTGACGTTGCTGAGGTGCCAGCGGAAGGCATGCTTGCGCCGGATAGTTATGAGGTGAGCGTGGACGATACACGCACGGAATTGGTGCAGCGGATGTTGGATGCGCAACAGAAACGCATCGCTGATGTGTGGGCCGAGCGGCGCGAAGATGTACCACTGAAAACACCTGAAGAAATGCTGACGCTAGCCTCTATCATCGAGAAAGAGACGGGGATTGCGGAGGAACGTCGACAAGTGGCCTCTGTGTTTACCAATCGTTTGAACCAAGGGATTAGGTTACAGACCGATCCAACGGTGATTTACGGTGTCACGCGCGGTAAGGGCGTGCTTGGGCGTGGTTTGCGGCGCAGTGAGCTGCGCAAGGAGACGCCTTGGAATACCTATGTGATCGATGGTTTGCCACCGACCCCGATTGCCAATCCAGGATTGGCAAGTTTGCGGGCTGCGGTTGATCCAGACGAGACACCCTTCATCTTCTTTGTAGCCGACGGCACGGGTGGGCATGCATTTGCTGAAACGCTTGCAGAGCATAACGCAAATGTAGCCAAGTGGCGCCAGATCGAAGCAGATCGTGCCGATAACTAACGCGACTGCGGGTGCTTCCCCCGTCTGCGATGCAGACTTATCCGAGGTGTTTCAAGACCAGAGAAGCGGGTAGGTTTGAGAGACTGATTTTAACAATTTGTTAATGATACCGCGCGGTTAGAGTAATGTAACAATCTGGTTTTGCTTGACTTTGCGAACGGCCTCTCCTATAAGTTGTGACATGCTAGAAGTAGTGGCAAAGCGGCCTTGAGGTGGTACCTCGGGGCCGTTTTTCATTTTGCTCGTGCGGAGGAAACTCGCATGAGGAGTAACTATGTATGACACAAACACCCCCAACGCGTGTCGGCTCAGGATCTAACTGAGCTACAAATGTCAGCTAAAGCGCAACTGGTGCGAGCCATCGCGGCGCTCAACCAGCTATCGTTGAGGATTGATGCAGGGACAGTGGGACCTAAATCCGAAGCGTCCAAAGTGTTTGGGGACATTCGGGACTGGTTGAAAATCGCTCATGAGATGGAGTTGCGTCTTGAAAAATTTGAACAAGAAAGAGGTGCCGTCACGGCGAATCCTTGGCCCGCGGCTGTAGCGGTTTATGATGCGCCAATTGATGCGAATTATGGGTTTAACACCTATTGTCAGGGCCGCTCTACTATTGGGGTGACCCAAACCCCGCTGAACGCGAGCGCATTCGGTGTAATTGATCGCGGCGCACCTTTGCGGGTCAAACTAGCGAGCGATCAGCTAGAGAGTATTGCCCGCGAAACGCTCCTGTCTGGGGGTAATCTTGCAGCCATCGGAGATGGCTCTGGCGCGAATTGGGAGATCTTTCAGTTTGAGCGCGCAAAGCTTGTAGCGCCTGATACCTATGAGTTGAGTCAACGCTTACGCGGGCAATATGGAACAGATGGTTTGGTGCCCGCCGCATGGCCTGTTGGGTCGGTCTTCGTACTGTTGAATGGCGTGCCCAACCAGATTGGTTTGCGCAGCTCCGATCGCGACGTGCAACGCCATTTCAGGATTGGACCCGCGCACCGTGGATATGATGATCCGGCTTATGAGCACCTGGTCGAGACTTTTGAAGGTACAGGTTTGCGACCCTATCCACCTGCGCATCTTGAAGCGAATTCCAATGGTGCCGATGTTGATTTTTCCTGGATACGGCGCACGCGCAGTGACGGGGATGATTGGGGGTGGGGCGATGTGCCCCTTGGCGAAGAAAGTGAGCAGTATCTTATCCAAATCATCGTTGGCGGTAACGTCAAACGACAAGTTTTTAGTGCAACAGCGCAATATCGTTACCTGCAAGCCGACCAGTTTTCAGACAATGTCACAGGGGTTTACGAAGTGCGTGTTGCGCAAATCTCTGAACGGTTTGGGCCCGGGCTCTTTGCGTCGCACATTGTGGGGGGCTGATGAGTAACCATATAACTTTGCATGATGCATATTTGCTGGCGCGTTATGGGATCTGTTTTCAACCCAACCATAGGACCTGGAAATGCCGTGAGCTTTTGGCACGTGTCCGCGAGGCGGCTTTCTATGTTGAACTGACGGGTCACGCCCATCCCTTTTACGGGGATGGGTCTATCGCCAGTCTCGCCTTACGAACACACCTACCAGAGATGTCTATGCATCTGACCCATGAGACATTGGCTGTCTATGGCGTTGCGTTTCGTGAAATCACCGAGGTGCTGTGTCACACTAACGACACCTAGCCTTTTGTGATCCATCAATCATTTCTCTGTGAGGGATCACCCATTTGCATTTGTCCTGTACACTGCATTTGTTGTAAGGATGGCGCAAAGCAAGAGGAGCTTTCGCGATGGCGCAAGTCGATTCACCCCTTCGTAGTATCGATCCGGTTTGGGATCGTATCTCGCATGAAGCCGCAGACGCAGTGCAGGCTGAACCGTTGATGGGTGGGCTGTTACACGCATGTGTTCTGCACCACAATAGCCTAGAGAAGGCCTTGTCGTATCGGTTTTCGGCCAAGCTTCACTCGAACGAAATGAGCCAGATCATCTTGCGTGACATTGCAGATGAGGCCTATGCACAAGATCCCAGTATTGTTGAAGCGGCGCGCGCGGATTTGATGGCGATTTTTGAACGCGATCCGGCGTGCCATCGTTTGTTGCAGCCTTTGGTGTTCTTCAAAGGCTTTCAAGCTATTCAAGCCTTTCGTATTGCCAATTGGCTTTGGCGAACAGGTCGCAAAGATCTTTCATATTTTGTACAAATGCGCGTGTCTGAGATTTTTGGTGTGGATATCCATCCCGCCGCGTGCATCGGTAAGGGCATCATGATTGATCACGCCCATTCCATCGTAATTGGCGAAACCGCGGTTGTGGGTGACAATGTCTCGATGCTGCATTCTGTGACGTTAGGCGGCACAGGCAAAGAGGAGGAAGATCGCCATCCCAAAATTGGCGATGGCGTGTTGATAGGCGCCGGAGCGAAAGTGTTGGGTAACATCAAGGTCGGTCATTGCAGCCGGATTGCGGCCGGATCTGTGGTGCTCGCCGAAGTGCCTCCATGTAAAACTGTCGCAGGCGTGCCCGCGAAAATCGTTGGCGAGGCAGGGTGCGATCAGCCGTCTGTGTCGATGCACCAGATCATAAATTCAGCGCCCAAGTAACACCTGTTGCAAAGGCATGCTGCATGCATTTAGTCTGTCCTTAAGAGGTCAGGCGATGCCCGCGGTGGGAGTTTTAGGTAAAATGAAGTTTAAGCGAGCATCGCGATCGGATTTTCCAAGTTTGCTTTGATCGCGGCCAGTAGATCAGCACCAAGCGCGCCGTCGATAACTCTGTGATCGACCGAGAGCGTGACGGACATCACAGTCGCAATGTCGAGGTCGCCGTCGCTGTTCACAATTGGTTTCTTCGCGCCCGCACCCACAGCGAGAATTGCGCCGTGAGGTGGATTGATGACAGCGTCAAAATTTTCGATACCCATCATACCAAGATTGGAGATCGCAAAGCTACCGCCCATATATTCATGCGGTGCAAGTTTACGATCCCGCGCGCGGTTGGCGAGATCTTTCATCTGTGCAGAGAGCGCGGAAAGTGATTTTGAATCAGCGTCTTGCAGGACTGGAGTAAAGAGGCCGCCTTCAATCGCAACGGCGACAGCTACGTCTGATGCCTTCATCTGGAGCACGCGATCACCGGCCCAAACCGCGTTGGCCGCGGGGACTTGTTGCAGTGCAAGCGCACAGGCTTTTATGATGAAATCGTTTACGGAAAGTTTGATGTCACGCGCAGCGAGTTGTTTGTTGAGCTGACTGCGGAATTTCAGGAGCGCATCGAGGTGGATATCGCGGCGCAGGTAGAAATGCGGTATGTTTTGTTTGGCCTCTGTCAGGCGCGCCGCGATGGTTTTGCGCATGCCATCGAGGGGCAGTTCGGTGAACTCGCGCCCTTCGTACATTTTGGCGATTTGGCTTGGGTTTGTGTCTGGTGCCTTGGCTGTTTGAGGCGTTGGAATAGCGGCTGGCTGCGCGGCAGGAGCACTTTGTGCGTTTTCAACGTCGGCTTTGACGATGCGTCCTCTGGGGCCACTGCCTGTGATCGTTGCGAGATCAATGCCTTTGTCCGCGGCAATGCGGCGTGCGAGAGGGGATGCGAAAACGCGATCTCCAGTTTGCGTCAATTTCGGCGCAGGGGCCGTGGCTACTGGCGTGCTAAGCACCTCTGGAGCGATCGGCGCGGGAGCGGTCTGGCTCGAGGCCACAACCTCAGCACTGTCTTCACCATCCTCGAGCAAGAGCGCAATGGGGCTGTTGACAAGCACACCTGCAGTGCCTGCCTCGACCAAGATCTTACCGATGACGCCTTCATCGACGGCTTCGAATTCCATCGTGGCTTTGTCGGTTTCAATTTCTGCCAGCAGATCGCCAGAAGAGACTGTGTCACCCTCTTTCACGAGCCATTTGGCGAGCGTGCCGTCCTCCATCGTGGGGGACAGGGCGGGCATGAGAATTTCGATGGCCATTAGGTCTCTCCCTTAACGATATGTTACTTTTTGCACCGCTTCGATCACCTCATCGGTGGTGGTCAGCGCGAGCTTTTCAAGGTTGGCAGCATAAGGCATGGGCACGTCCTTGCCTGTGCAATTGATGACCGGCGCATCGAGGTAATCGAATGCTTCTTGCATAAGAACCGCGGAGATATGATTGCCGATTGCGCCGACGGGGAACCCTTCTTCGACGGTGACGCAGCGGTTGGTTTTCTTGACGCTTTCGATAACGGTTTGCGTATCCATCGGTCGAAGAGAGCGTAGGTCAATCACCTCTGAACTTACGCCACTTTCAGAAAGCTTTTCAGCAGCTTCCATGGCGTAGCTCATCCCGATTCCAAAGCTCACAATCGTCACATCGCTACCCTCGCATGCGATGCGAGCCTTGCCGATGGGAACGGTGAAATCATCAAGCACAGGAACCTCGAATGTGCGCCCGTAGAGAATTTCGTTCTCCAGGAAAATTACAGGGTTTGGGTCGCGGATCGCGGACTTCATTAGACCTTTCGCATCGGCTGCAGTGTAGGGCATCACGACTTTAAGGCCAGGGATATGCGCATACCATGCGGCGTAGTCCTGCGAGTGCTGCGCACCCACGCGTGCGGCTGCACCATTGGGGCCGCGGAACACCATAGGAGCCCCCATTTGACCACCTGACATATAGAGCGTCTTTGCGGCTGAATTAATAATATGATCAATGGCTTGCATGGCAAAGTTAAAAGTCATGAACTCAACAATTGGCTTCAAGCCACCAAAGGATGCACCAACCGCAATACCGGCAAATCCATGCTCTGTGATTGGTGTATCAATCACACGCTTGCTGCCAAATTCATCCAGCATACCCTGGGAAATTTTATACGCCCCTTGGTATTCTCCAACCTCTTCACCCATGAGAAACACGCTCTCATCACTGCGCATTTCTTCGCTCATTGCATCGCGCAAGGCTTCGCGAACGGTTTGCTGCTTCATCCGTGTGCCTTCGGGCCAATCGGACTGAGGCGCACGCCATTGTGGTTTATCTGCAATTTCGTTGTGCTGAACAGGGGCGGCTAGAACGCTGGGCGCGGTAGCTGCCACTGGGGCAGGCGCACTCGCATCATCGGCGCTTTCGCCTTCTTCCAAGAGCAAAGCAATCGCTGTATTCACAGCTACACCAGCGCTGCCTTCTGGCACAAGGATCGACCCTATCACGCCTTCATCGACGGCTTCAAATTCCATCGTGGCTTTGTCGGTTTCGATTTCAGCGATGATGTCACCTGAGGAAACTGTGTCACCTTCCTTTACCAACCATTTGGCGAGCGTGCCTTCCTCCATGGTGGGCGATAGGGCAGGCATTAGGATTTCGATGGCCATGATTTACACCTCCGCCTCTGCATAAATGTCGGTCCAAAGCTCCGATACATCGGGCAAGGGGCTGTCCTTGGCGAATTCCGCCGAGGCGTTCACCACTTTCTTGATCTCTTTGTCGATGGCTTTGAGATCATCCTCGCTCGCGTGTTTGCCTGTCAGCAAAACGTCGCGGACTTGCTCAATTGGGTCACGCTCGTCGCGCATTTTCTGCACTTCTTCGCGGGTGCGATATTTGGCAGGGTCCGACATAGAGTGACCGCGATAACGATAGGTTTTGATTTCCAAGATGTAAGGGCCTTTGCCAGACCGGCAATGTTTTACTGCGCGCTCACCAGCTTCTTTGACGGCCATTACGTCCATGCCATCAACGATTTCACCGGGGATGCCAAAGGCTTCGCCGCGGGTGTGCAAATCAGGCGTGGAAGTGGAGCGATCTTGCGATGTACCCATAGCGTACTGATTGTTTTCAATGACAAAAATGCATGGGAGATCCCAAATTGCGGCCATATTGAAGGTCTCGTAGACCTGACCTTGGTTCGCGGCGCCGTCGCCAAAATAGGTGAAGGTTACGCGGCCATTGTCTTGATATTTGTCTGCAAAGGCGAGACCCGCACCAAGCGGTACTTGCGCTGCAACGATGCCGTGACCGCCATAGAAATGCTTCTCTTTCGAGAACATATGCATGGAGCCACCTTTACCCTTGGAATAGCCATCAATGCGGCCCGTTAACTCGGCCATTACGCCATTGGGATCCATGCCACAGGCCAGCATATGACCGTGATCGCGATATGATGTGATGCGTTTGTCGCCTTCTTCGGCGGCGGCCTCTAAGCCCACAACAACAGCTTCTTGACCAATGTAGAGATGGCAAAATCCTCCGATCAGACCCATGCCATAGAGCTGGCCAGCCTTTTCTTCAAAGCGGCGGATGAGCAGCATGTCTTTGTAGTGCTGCAACAAATCTTTAGCAGACACATTGGATTTAGCGGTCGTTTTTCGCGCAGCCATAAGCGGTGCATCCTCCCAGAAACATCAAGTGGTTTAGCGTTAAACAATAGTCTAACGCAGGAAAACCATACTGGCCAGAGTGCAATGATGTGGGTAACGAATTGGTTAACGCGACATGCCTTAACGGACAACGATTTCGTCAGCGCGTAGCAGGCCAAGGACATCTCGGGCCTGTTGATCGAGTAGGTCGAGATCAAGGTAGGTGTCTGACAAGCGTTTGGTGAGATTTTCCATCTCTGCCACTTCGCTCTTAAGTTGGCTGAGTTGCACATCTAAATCCCGTGCTAACACAACGATTTCCGCACGGCGAAACACGCCGTAGTCGCCTTGAACAGCCGCAAACGTGAAATACGTCGCAAGGCTGAATGCCGCTGCAAAGTAGATCAAAGCGCCAAGCGCGGGTTTCGCAGTTTTCGGTGTCATTCGGATTAGCTGTCTCACTGGCCTTGGATACGCCTCTTACGGACGTTGTCTGATCTATGTGCCACGAAGATTTACCTTCGGTCAGCCCTTTTTCCCCCTCATGTCCAAACTGAGGGGCAGGTGTGTGCTGGAAGGCACAATTGCTTGGTGCGCACTTCATTTAGAGGGCCGTCAAGACCTCTGCTGCCAGCTCGAACGAGCGGATTCGCGCACTGTTATCATGAATCGCCCCTGTCAGCATGATCTCATCAGGTTGATAATGCGCGATAATTTCGCTTAAGCGAGCCTGCACAGTTTCGGGCGCACCCGTCGCAGAGCACGACAAAGCATGCTGCACTTGCTGCAAAACGACAGGGGGCACGTGATCTTCCACGCGCTCAACGGGGCATGGTAGTGGGCCAGGATTGCCGGTGCGCAAGTTTGCGAAAGCTAAGATTTGCGACGATCTCAGCACCTGCGCTTCCTCGTCAGTTGGCGCCACGCACACACCAGAGGCAAGCATCGCATGCGGTGCATCGAGATACTTTGAGGGTTGGAATGTGTCACGGTAGATGTGTAGTGCTTGCCCTAACATGTCAGGCGCAAAATGGGACGCAAACGCGTAAGGCAGGCCGAGATACGCGGCTAGCTGTGCACCGAACAGGCTGGACCCAAGAATCCAGATGGGCACTTCTGTGCCTTGGCCAGGCACGGCTTGCACGCCATGCTCTCCACCACCTTTTGAAAGATATCCGATAAGTTCTTGAACATCCTGAGGAAAACTATCCTCCGGAGCCATGTGACGGCGTAGTGCGCGCGCGGTAGCCATGTCACTTCCCGGTGCGCGACCAAGGCCAAGATCGATGCGATCAGGATAAAGCATGGCGAGCGTGCCGAACTGTTCTGCAATCACCAAAGGGGCGTGATTTGGCAGCATGATCCCACCTGCACCGACTCGCAGTGATGTCGTGGCCGCCGCAACTTTCGCGATGACGAGGGCGGTTGCAGCACTTGCAATGCCGGGCATGTTGTGATGTTCCGCCAGCCAGTATCGCGTATAGCCCGCGCACTCTGCTGCTTGGGCGAGCTCAACTGTATTTTCAATCGCATGTCGTGCAGTTTGGCCTTCGGGAATGGGCGAAAGATCAAGCAGCGAGAAAGGAATCATCTTAATAGCCGCGCCAGATCCAACCGCCGCCAAAGATGCGCGTGCTGTCAGTGTCATAGAACACGCAAGCTTGCCCCGGTGACACGCCGTCCTCTGGGGTTAACAGCTCAACCGTTGCTTCCACATCAGAAATCGGGCGAATGATCGCAGGGCGCGGCGGACGGGTGGATCGCACGCGCACCAAGACATGCCATTCCTCTTTAGAGCTAAGCGGCGCATCCCCTAGCCAATTGATTTCGCGCACTGGAATGGTGCGCGTGCTGAGCAGCTCTTTCGGCCCAACGATCACATGTTTTAGATCGACATCCAGCCGCACCACGTAAAGCGGCGTTTCCAAACCACCGATACCAAGGCCGCGACGTTGGCCAATGGTGTAGTGAATAACGCCCTCGTGCTTGCCTAGGACGTTGCCCTCTGTGTCGACAATATCGCCCGCTTCGGCGGCACCGGGACGCAGTTTTTCAATCACCGCTGCGTAATTGCCGTTTGGCACAAAACAAATATCCTGACTGTCAGGCTTATCCGCCACGCTTAGCCCAAACTTTGCGGCGAGTTCACGTGTTGCATCCTTAGATGGCAGGTGGCCCAACGGGAACCGCAGGAAATCAAGCTGTTCTTGCTTGGTGGAAAAGAGAAAATAACTCTGATCACGCGCGCCGTCCGCTGCGGCATGAAGTTCAGCCTTTTCAGGTCCCATCTTGCGCTGGATATAGTGGCCCGTCGCCATGCAATCCGCATCGAGGTCCTTGGCAGTTTCCAGAAGGTCTTTGAATTTCACCCGCTCATTGCAACGAATGCACGGCACAGGGGTCGCACCAGCCAAATAACTATCTGCGAACTCGTCAATCACCGCATCTTTAAACACGTTCTCATAGTCCAGAACGTAATGGGGAAAGCCCATTTCCTCGGCCACGCGGCGCGCATCATGGATATCGAGGCCTGCACAGCACGCACCCTTCTTGGCCAAAGCCGCACCATGATCATAAAGCTGCAGCGTTACACCGACCACGTCATAGCCCTCGGATGCCAATTGCGCCGCAACCACAGAACTATCCACACCGCCAGACATCGCCACGACAACGCGGGTATCTGATGGGGCTTTGGCAAACCCGAGGCTGTTCAATTTTGTCGCAGTGTCCAGCGCCATATCGGCAACTCCTTAGCAGACCTTAAAGAAATATAGGAAAATCCTAACTACTCTCAAGGGCAGGCTTCACCTCGCTTTAAGAGATTGAACGCAGAAAGGCGAGAGCAGACATGAGGCGATGAAATGTATCTCAAGAAAGTAGACGGACCGCGCGCGGTGACACTGCCAGATGGTAAGGTCATGAGCCGCGCAGACCTCCCCGCGGACACGACTCGTCGGTGGGTCGCATCACGAAAAGCGGCAGTTGTGCGGGGCGTAAATTACGGTTTGATCTCGAAAGATGAGGCGCTGGAACGTTATTCTTTGAGCGAGGAAGAGTTCACGCATTGGGTGCAAGCTGTTGCAAAACATGGAGAGAATGCGCTGAAAGCAACCTGCGCGCAGGTCTATATACAACCCTAGGTTGATTTTGTTATCGTTTCTTAACCTATAGTAACGTTGGATTAACTATTTTCGAGCATCTTGCATTTGAAGCAAAGTTTAAACGGAGTGATTCCTATGCGCGTACTCTTGGTTGAGGACGATCCAACAACGTCAAAGAGCATCGATATGATGCTGACCCATGCCAACCTGAACGTCTACACGACATCGTTTGGTGAAGAAGGGATCGATCTGGCAAAACTTTATGATTACGATTTGATCCTTCTGGATCTCAATCTGCCGGACATGAATGGTCACGAGGTGCTGCGCCAACTCCGGCTTGCGCGGATTGAAACACCAATCTTGATCTTGTCGGGTTCTGACGACACGGAAAGCAAGATTAAAGGATTCGGTTTTGGTGCTGATGATTATTTGACCAAGCCATTCCACCGTGACGAGCTGATTGCACGAATCCACGCGATTATCCGCCGTTCAAAAGGACATTCGCAATCGATCATTCACACAGGTAAAATTGCCGTGAATCTTGACGCGAAAACGGTCGAAGTTGAGAATGCAACGGTTCATTTGACGGGCAAGGAATATCAGATGCTTGAGCTGTTATCCTTGCGCAAAGGAACCACCTTGACCAAAGAAATGTTCCTAAACCACCTTTATGGCGGCATGGATGAGCCTAAACTCAAGATCATCGACGTGTTTATTTGCAAACTGCGCAAGAAACTTTGTGAAGCGACAGGTGAAGACAGCTATATCGAAACGGTCTGGGGCCGTGGTTATGTCTTGCGCGACCCGGTGGATATGGAAGAACCTGCACCTCAATTGGCTGTTGCCGGTTAAGTCCGACTTTACGAAATTCTATCTTTGCCAATGCCGCGTTGCTATGGACGCGCCGCTTTTGCCCCCCTATCACTACCCCAAGCGTTAGGGAGGCGTGCATGGCAAAGACTGACATCACAGAGTTGAGCGTAGAGGAAGCACGCGCTGAACTCGCAGCACTTTCCAAGGCGCTGAATACTGCAAATGTTGCGTACCATGGCAAAGATAATCCCGACCTGAGTGACGCCAACTATGACGCACTAAAGCAGCGCAATGCAGCGATAGAAGACCATTTTCCAACCCTAGTTCGCGAAGATAGCCCAAGTAAGCAAGTCGGTGCCCCTGTACAGGACGGTTTCGGCAAGATCACGCACGCGCAACGCATGATGTCGCTTGGAAACGCGTTTACGGACGAAGATGTTGCTGATTTCACCCAAGGCATCCGTAAATATCTAGGCTTGAGTAATGACAGGCCACTTGCGTTCACAGCAGAACCAAAGATCGATGGTCTTTCCCTGTCCTTGCGCTACGAAAACGGAACATTGATCCAAGCCGCGACGCGCGGCGATGGGACAACTGGCGAAGATGTTTTAGCAAATGCCCTCACAATCGCTGACGTGCCAAAAAATCTTGAAAATGCGCCCGAGGTTATCGAAGTGCGTGGCGAAGTGTATATGACCCATGCTGACTTTGACGCCCTAAATGCCCGGCAAGTCGAACGCGGCAGCAAAACCTTCGCGAACCCTCGCAACGCGGCCGCTGGATCTCTGCGCCAGTTAGATAGTGAAATCACTAAATCACGTCCGCTGCGGTTTTTCGCATACGCTTGGGGCGTCTTGTCCGACCCTTTGGCAAACACCCAACATGGCGCGATTGCACGGCTAAAGATGCTTGGCTTTCAGACCAACCCTTTGACCCAACGCTTTGAAAACGTCGTTGACCTAATCAAGCATTATCAACAAATTGAGCAACAGCGCGCAGCGCTTGGCTATGACATTGATGGCGTCGTTTATAAAGTCGATGATCTCGCTTACCAATCCCGTCTTGGCTTTCGCTCAACCACGCCGCGTTGGGCGATTGCGCACAAGTTCCCTGCCGAACTTGCTTGGACCCGACTTGAGGCCATTGATATTCAGGTCGGCAGAACTGGGGCCTTAAGTCCGGTCGCGCGTTTGTCTCCCGTAACTGTCGGTGGCGTCGTTGTCTCTAATGCCACGCTTCACAATGAAGACTATATCGAAGGGCGTGACAATTCTGGTGAGCTGATCCGTGGCGGGCGCGATATTCGGGTCGGCGATTGGGTGCAGATCTACCGCGCTGGGGACGTTATTCCGAAAATTAAAGATGTAGATCTAAGTAAACGTCCTAGCGACAGTTCTCCGTTTGAATTTCCAAAGATCTGTCCTGAGTGCCAAAGCGCTGCACTGCGTGATGTGGGCGACGCCGTGCGACGTTGTTCAGGTGGGCTTATCTGTCCGGCGCAAGCGGTGGAAAAAATGAAGCATTTCGTGTCACGCGGAGCTTTCGACATTGAAGGCCTTGGCGCAAAACAGGTGGAGATGTTTTATCATGATCCAACGCTTCCCATTCGCGAACCTGCAGATATCTTCACGCTCAAAACCCGTGATGCGCAACAATTGAGCAAGCTCAAAAACCGCGATGGTTGGGGTGCCAAAAGCGCGGACAAACTATTCGCCGCCATTGATGAACGCCGTAATATCAGTTTCGCGCGGGTCCTTTACGCGCTTGGCTTGCGTCATGTCGGTGCGCAAAGCGCGTCTTTAATAGCGCGGCACTACGGGTCTTGGGCGGTTTTTGTCGATGCGATGGATGCCGCTTCGGATCAAGTGGGCGACGCTTGGGATAGATTGATGTCCATCGATGGTGTTGGCGAGATTATGGCAAGTTCGCTCGTTACCGCGTTCATACAGCCGGGAGAGCGCGCCTCTATCACGCGAGTGACAGATGAATTGACCATCATCGATGCCGAAAAGCCCGACACAGATAGCCCTGTCACAGGCAAAGTGGTGGTTTTTTCCGGCACTCTGGAAAAAATGACCCGAGCGGAGGCGAAAGCCCGCGCAGAGGCGCTTGGCGCAAAAGTCTCTGGCTCGGTCTCTGCCAAAACCGATATTTTGATCGCAGGGCCGGGCGCTGGGTCAAAAGCGAAAAAAGCGGCAGAACTTGACATCGAAACGCTGGATGAAGACAGCTGGCTGGCGCTGATCGAAGATCTATGAGCGCGCGCCCCGAAGTTCTTTTCCCGCTTTTCGCAGCACTCACAAGCCTTGAAGGTGTCGGCCCAAAGACAGCCCAAAACATGGGCGGCCTTGGTGTCGAAAAGCCGCGTGATCTACTGTTTTTGCTTCCTTTTTCTGGAATTGATCGAACCTTAAAAGAGACAGTGCAGGGGGCCGATTTGCCCGCAACGCTCACGGTTGAAGTTGAAGTTGGTCAGCATCGCCCCCCACGCAACAAAGGCGGTGCATATCGAATTGATGTCATCGACTCACAAATTGCGTTTCAATTGGTATTTTTCCACGCACGCGGTGATTACTTGTCCAAACTCCTGCCAACAGGCCAACGTCGCGTCGTCTCGGGCAAGGTCGAATTGTTCGACGGCCTTGCCCAAATGGTGCATCCAGATCACACGGTTCGGGTTGAGGATGCGGAGCAAATTCCAAGTTTTGAGCCCGTTTACCCCTTGACCGCAGGCGTGACGCAAAAGCCCTTGAGCAAATCCATAGCAAGCGCTTTAGAACGTGTTCCTCAGCTCGACGAGTGGATTGATTCGACCCAGAAAGACCTGAAGAAATGGCCAGATTGGCAGGCAGCGATCAAAACGGTTCATGCGCCGAAATCGATAGGTGATCTGGCCCAAACAGTGCCTGCGCGCGAACGTTTGGCCTATGATGAATTCATGGCGCACCAGCTCACACTAGGGCTGGCACGGGCAAACCGGCGCCGTGCACCGGGGGTTGAAAGCCATGGTTCAGGCACTTTGCGTAACCAAGTGTTAAGCGGATTGCCGTACAAACCCACGGGTGCGCAGCTTCGCGCGATTGATGAGATCACCGCTGATCTGGCCAGCCCGCAGCGCATGAACCGTTTGCTGCAAGGGGATGTTGGCTCTGGCAAAACGCTTGTCGCGTTCATGGCATTGCTCGCGGTAGTTGAAGCAGGCGGGCAGGGCGTGATGATGGCCCCGACCGAAATTTTGGCGCGCCAACACTTAGAAGGTCTGCAGCCTTTGGCCGAAAGCGCAGGCGTGGTCTTAGAATTGCTGACGGGGCGCGACAAGGGACGGGAGCGCGAAGCAAAACTTTCTGCGTTAAAAGAAAAGAAGATACAGATCCTTGTTGGCACCCATGCGGTGTTCCAAAAGGACGTTGAATTTTCGGACCTACGCCTCGCGATTGTTGATGAGCAGCACCGTTTTGGCGTGCGCCAAAGGTTAGAACTCGGGCGCAAGGGCGAAAATGCTGATGTCTTGGTGATGACCGCGACGCCGATCCCGCGCAGTCTTGCGTTGGCGCAATATGGAGACATGGATGTGTCGGTCCTTGATGAGAAACCGGCAGGGCGTCAGCCAATCAAGACCGCGCTGATCTCAGACGAGCGCGTTAACGAAGTGGTAAGCCATCTACGCGGTGCAATCAACGAAGGCCGTCAAGCCTATTGGGTCTGTCCACTGGTCGGTGAAAGCGAAGTGTCTGATTTAATCGCGGCCGAAGAGCGCTTCAAAACCCTGCGCGCACTATTGGGCGACGACGTTGTTCGACTGGTGCACGGGCAAATGCCGCCCTCAGAAAAAGATGCCGCGATGGCGGATTTTGTGGCGGGACGCGTGCAGGTTCTGGTCGCAACAACTGTGATTGAGGTGGGTGTGAATGTGCCCAATGCGACCATCATGGTAATTGAGCGCGCAGAAAGCTTTGGTCTCGCACAATTGCATCAATTGCGCGGACGGGTCGGACGTGGCTCCGCGGCTTCGACCTGTTTGCTGATGTACAAAGCGCCTTTGTCGGAGAACGGGCAGAAACGCTTGACCGTTTTGCGTGAAACCGAAGATGGCTTCCAAATTTCTGAGACCGATCTGCAAATGCGCGGCGCGGGGGATTTGATTGGCACTGCACAATCTGGGCTGCCGCGGTTTCGCGTCGCTGATTTAGAGAGCCAAACCGCCTTGATGGATGTGGCCCAAAGCGATGCGCGTAAATTGCTGCATGATGACCCTAAACTCACATCCGCGCGCGGAAAGGCCGCGCGTGTTCTTCTTTGGTTGATGGAACAAGATCAAGCAATCCGTTTAATATCAGTAGGTTAGAAAAATATTAACAAAATGTTCTCAAATGTTCCATTTTGTTCTTTACATATATTTAAAGAAATGAGAACAAAGAGGCAACAAAAAACAAGTTCGAGCAGGAGCCACACAATGATGGATCAAATCAAAGCAGTCATCGCCCGCGCAGACCGCACTTTGGTGCAAGATGCGATCGGGGCAGTGTCTTTGATGACGATTTTCGTCGCAGCCCTGCACATTCCCGGTTTTGTTTAACTTTTTGCCTCGTGATTTCGTGCCGACCGCCGCGCATCCTGTCCCAACTTAGATGCATCTAACACGTCCTGTCCCAACGAGAGTGTTAACATTCAGAGCTTTGCCTGGCTCTTACACGGCGAGTATCGGATCCTACACGAAAACACCTACTTTGCGCCGCCATCCTTCCCCGGATGTGCGGCGTTTTTTTATGCTTGGATAAGGTCAATCGCCTCACATGCGGCCTCGATCGACAACAGGATCGACGCGTGCCGGTTTTTATAAGCAGAGGCGGGCAGAAAAACTTCAAACCCTTGGAAAGGACTGTCGGGCACGACTCCGTTCCCGTTTAAAAGTGCGCGCAATTGATCGCGTGCGCTCAATAATTGTTCAGGTGTCGTGCCAAGAATTGCACCCCCAACAACGGATGCCGATGCCTGTCCAAGCGCACAGGCTTTGACATCTTGCCCGAATGCGCTGATCACGCCATCTTTCAGATCTAAATCAACAGTTACCATCGAGCCGCAGAGGGGCGAGCGCTTCTTGACGCTGGCTTGCGCTGTCCCCAACCGTTCCGCATGGGGAATATCGGCGGCAAGCGCTAGAATTTTGCCCGAATAGAGCTTGATAAGATCAGTTTTGCCTGACATGTGTTTGTGCGCTTTCGCCGTGTTTCGTTAAAGGTCATTTAGGCGAGGAGCCTCAGTTTTCAAAGGAGTAGCATGATGATTTTTAATCCCGCAACGCTGGCGTTCAATGAATCCGGCCTTATTCCAGTGATCGCACAGTCCGAGGCGACTGGCGAAGTCCTAATGATGGCTTGGATGAACGAAGAGGCGGTACAACGCACAATAGACACCCGCAAAGTTACTTACTGGTCGCGCTCCCGTCAATCGTTCTGGGTCAAAGGCGAAACATCAGGCAACGTGCAGCAGCTGATTGATCTGCGCATGGATTGCGACAAGGACTGCCTGTTGGCGCTTGTGAAACAGACAGGGCCAGCATGTCACACCAACCGAAGAAGTTGTTTTTATACTTCAGTTTCAGAAGGTTCTGAGATTGAATTGATGTCTCCTGAATAACGCGTTCACAGTCCAACCATTCGCTTAACATCCATTGGCGATATCCCATCCTCGCGGTATTTAGCGATAGCGCGCGCATCGTCCCGCTTAGCAAGCCTTTTGCCAGCATCGTCGCGGATTAACCTATGATGTTGATAGATGGGGGTCGCAAACCCCAAAATCTTTTGCAACAAAATATGGATGAAAGTGGCCTCTCGAAGGTCCTCACCACGAATGATCTGGGTTATCTTTTGGTCGGCATCATCCACGACAATCGAAAGATGGTAGGATGCGGCCATATCCTTGCGCGCCACGACGATATCGCCAATTTCAGATGTTATTTGATCTGCTGACTTAGTGTGATGCTGTATACCATCCAGGAAACTGATTTCGTCGATTCCAAAAAGCTTGAGCGATTTATAGATGTTAAGACGTAGAACAGTGTGTTCTGGCAAGCTGCCAAATAGCTCTGCTCGACACGTTCCCGGATAGACTAAACCGTCAGGCCCGATCAAAGGCGCGCCTTCTTGCGGAGCATTCGCGGCCTCTTTGATATCTTTTCGCGTGCACGTGCACGAATAGAGCAAACCTAAATCCCACAAACGCTGCAAAGCATTGCGATACTGCTTAGAACGCGCGTTCTGGGACCAAATTGGACCATACCACGTCACCCCCAACCACGTCAGATCTTCCACAATCTGATCGACCCAATGCGCGCGCGCGCGGCTCTGATCAATGTCATCCATGCGCAGATGGAAAAAACCATTGTTTGCACGCGCTTGATCATGTGCAAGAAGGGCTGAGTACGCATGGCCCAAATGTAGTGGACCTGTTGGGCTAGGTGCAAATCGTGTTCGAAAAATCACTTTTTATCAAGTACATAAACGCTAGATTTCATGTTCCGACCTGGCAAATGATCACCGTATTCTTCTGACAAGAGCTGCGCACTCCCTTCAGAAATGGCGTCGTTGATCCGCGCGTAAAACACCGGATCTTCTAGCGTGTGATCATTGTAAGAGAGAACAAATTTTCCACCTGGATCGAGCGCTTCGAGCAACATATCAAAAACCTCAACAGGTGCCGCACCAGCGCCGATCACGCCGATCGCGCAAATCGCCGAGTAAGCGCTTTTTTTCACAGGAAAGGGTTGATCAGGCTCGGACAGGTTCAGGCTTCTGTACAGGTTTTTTTCTGCTGCAAGATCAAGCATTTCCTGCGTCATATCCATGCCATCTATCGTACTAAAGCCTGCAAGAGACAGCGCTAAACCAGACAAGCCCGTGCCACAACCAAAGTCCAAGATCGGTTGGGAAAAATCAACGGTCACGGCTTTGAGGGCATTCGCACAGCGAGCAGGGGTCACATAGCCATTTTGACCCGTTTCTGCCTCGTAACTCTTTGCCCACTTGGCATAAAGCTCGCGCGTGGCTTGCGTGCCAGTGACGCCGTAGGCTTTGTCGAGAAAATTTTCTGTCATAAAAATACGCTAGCGGGCGGGTTCAACCCTGTCTAGCCTTGTCCCTGCAACCACTCAGTCCAAGCCGCCTTTGCGCGATCTGTGTAGGCTTTGTAACGATCCGTGCGACCACGCCGTCCGCCTTTGAGGCCTTCTACGGGGCGAAACAGTCCGAAATTCACATTCATCGGCTGGAACGTCTTCGCCTCAGCACCACCCGTTATGTGATGTACTAAAGCGCCTGTGGCTGTGTCTTGCGGCAGTTCAGAGAGCGGTGTTCCCTTGATCTCTGCGGCGGCAAGTCGACCTGCGAGCAAGCCCATCGAAGCACTTTCAACGTACCCCTCAACACCTGTGATCTGACCCGCAAAACGGATGTGCGGCTTCGATTTTAGGCGCATTTGACTGTCTAACAAGGTCGGCGAGTTCAGGAATGTATTGCGGTGGATACCACCAAGACGTGCAAAACTCGCATTCTCAAGTCCGGGAATGGATTTGAAAACATCAGCTTGCGCGCCGTATCTCATTTTCGTTTGGAAGCCGACGATATTATAGAGTGTGCCAAGCGCATTGTCGCGGCGCAATTGTACTACGGCATAGGCTTTCACGTCTGGTTGATGCGGGTTGGTAAGGCCAACAGGCTTCATCGGGCCAAACCGCAGCGTTTCGCGACCACGTTCGGCCATGACCTCTATCGGTAGGCAGCCGTCGAAGTATTTCGCGGTTTCGCCTTCGTGAAACTCGGCCTTATCCGCTGTTAACAAGGCGTTAATGAACCCTTCGTATTGCTCTTTGTCCATTGGGCAATTGAGGTAGGCTGTGCGCTCTTCCTCGGTTTCACCTTTGTCGTAACGCGACTGCATCCAAGCTTTACTCATGTCGATGCTGTCGGCGTAAATAATCGGGGCGATCGCATCGAAGAAGGCTAAAGCGTCTTGGCCGGTCTCCGCGGCGATGGATTCACCAAGATGGGACGAGGTCAAAGGACCCGTCGCAATGATCCAATGACCGCTTGAAGGAAGCTCTGTAATTTCCTCATAATCAACAGTTATTAAATTATGATTATTGATTTTCTCTGTAACACCAGCAGCGAAGGCTTCACGATCCACAGCCAAAGCACCGCCCGCAGGAAGACGATGTTCACCCGCCATTTCCATAATCAAACCGCCCGCTTGCCGCATTTCCCAATGCAGCAACCCGACTGCGTTTTGTTCGTGATCGTCCGAGCGGAATGAATTGGAACACACCATTTCAGCAAGGTCGCCCGACTTATGTGCAAAGGTTTCAACCTTCGGGCGCATCTCATGAATGACGACGTTGACGCCCAAATTGGCCGCTTGCCATGCTGCTTCGGATCCAGCGAGCCCGCCGCCGATAATATGTAGAGTTTTATCCATGCCGCGCATGTAGGTCAGCGCGCGGCAATTAGCAAACTTTTAACTAGGGTCTGATATCGTATCGAGGGGCAGATCAGAGGGCATGCGAACTGGAACGCCTAATCGGCCATGACGGCTAATTGGATCTTCAAGCGTACGGAGGATGCTCATGAGTTGATCAATTTCGATATCACGCAGCTCGACAGGTTCGATTTCAGCGGCTCTCTAGATGCGCAGCACTTCTGCAAGATTATCCATCGGTTCCCAGTCTTTAGTGGATTGGCCTAAGTCGTGAAGCGCGGCTTGACGGCGGTCATAGTTGCCGACCCTCAAATGGGTCGAGGTGGTGGTGCACCATCGACACTAAGTCTGTATATGCGCCATTGTGACCGTAGGGTGCGCTTAGTGTCACATTGCGCAGGCTAGGGGTGCGCAAACGGAACTTGTCGTCCTCAACGCCGGAAATTATGCCGCGACCCGCATCCGCATAGGCGTCGTCTTTGCCAAGCCCGAATTGCGGACGGCCGATAGCGCGGAAATAATGATCGGTTTGGAACTTGCCTTCATGGCATGAAGCGCCGGTAACCTTGCCATAAATATTGCTATTCCGGCCGTCTCATCAATGCTCAGCGCGTCTTCTTTGCCATTGAAATATTTATCAAACGGACTGTCAGTGGCGCGAAATTTATAAGTAATTAACTGCGACAGAGTATCGCCTATGTCAGTGTTATGCAGCGTCCGGTCTTTGCCAATGATCCAGTCAAAGGTCATCCGATATTCGTTAATCGATTCAACGTTTACAGTGATTTTCTGCCATGCGTCGTTCGGGCCATGAATTATTTCGGCACCAATGGCGTCCGCGATCAGGTTTTCACCAGGGTACCCCGCCATTTCGTCCTAGCTGAGGATCGGGAGAATGTTTTGCGCAGCAAAGGCAGTTGGAACGGTCCGCTCCAACGTGCGGTCGTCAGGCATTGCGACGCCGTACATCGGCTCTCGGTTTAAATGAACGCGACCGTCATGAAACATCACGGAAAATTCCCACGCACCTAAATTGAACAGAGCAAGGGCATTGCGCGAGATGCATGCTTTTGGAGCATTGCCATTCACTACTTCGCGAAGACGACCTAAGCCTAGCCGCCCGTAACCAATCGACAAAGACATTGCATCACCGGATCTCAGAGCAGGATGATGGCATGTTGCGCAGGCGATATTGTCATTTCCAGACAGCACCGGATCAAAGAACAATTGACTCCCGAGTGCGAAGATCTCCGTATATGGCGTGGGGAATTTCGACGGCATAACACGGTTTAGCCGTTCGGATGCCGTTGCCATGCTCGTACTGCTAAACAACAGGAGGGACCCAAGAAAATAGCGCATTTGAAAAACTCCTGAAACTCGAAGCATATCACGCGGCAAATATCACGCGTCTGCGATCAGGGTCTGGATAACCGTTGGCTCAGGCAAATGATGAATTGGAAACACTGCGGTACAGCTTTGGAAACATCGATGTAAAACGACACAATAAAACAACAAATATTAGGGTTAATGCGGTCTCGATACGCGGAAGCCCCTTCGCCTGCGATAAAGGACGCCGACACAATCGCCACCACTTTGTAGCAAATCGCGCTATAGAAGCTGCAAATGCCCACCGATTTTTTTCGCGCCTAATCTTGCGTCCAATCTGGCGGTCGCTTGTCCAAAAACGCAGCAATCCCTTCCTTTGTATCGCGATAAAGCATGTTTTCTACCATGACGTCGCCCGTAAAGTCATAGGCCTCGGCCAATGACATGTCGATCTGCTCGTAGAACGCTGATTTTCCAATTTTCACTGCCGCTCCAAGCTTGGTCGCGATGATTTCAGCCATATCTTGGGTTTCACTTGCCAGAGTATCAGCCGCGACTACACGGTTAATCAAACCTAAATGCTCGGCACGATCCGCATCGATAAATTCGCCGGTTGTAAGCATCTCAAACGCCTGTTTTCGAGGGATATTGCGCGACAATGCAACCATTGGGGTTGAACAAAACAAGCCAATATTCACGCCATTCACGCCAAAGCGCGTGCCTTGCGCCGCAACGGCAAGATCGCAACTTGCCACCATCTGGCAGCCCGCGGCGGTCGCGATGCCATGCACTTGCGCGATAACAGGCTGGGGCAGGGCGCGGATGCTTTGCATCATGGTGGCGCATCGATCAAAGAGATCTTTGAAATACGCCTTGCCGCCATCCGCATTTTGACGCCCAGACGTCATTTGCTTCAGATCGTGTCCTGCACAAAAGGCTTTGCCCGCGCCGGATAAGATGATCGCGCGCACAGAGGCGGTTTCGCGCAACTCGAGAAACTGCGATTGTAGCGCTGCAATCATTTCATCAGAGAGCGCGTTCAGCCTCTCAGGTGCATTCATATGAAGATGCGCAACCGCACCTGTGCCGCGACGTTCTAGAATTGCCATCTTGCTCTCCATCCTGTTGTTGCTGAAACTCTAGAAGCAAGAAGCGCGGGAGAAAAGCCATGGACCTCAAATTGGATGCAGATGGATTAAACGCATTAATGCGTGCAGAGTTTTCGCAAGTGGCGGGTGATTTCGTCGTGGAAGACGTCAAACCGATGGAAGTAAGCGTGCGTATGCCTGTCGCGGAGGAACATTTGCGTCCAGGGGGTACAATCAGTGGTCCAACCATGTTCGCACTGGCAGATGTATCAATGTACCTTGCGGTTTTGGCGATGATCGGACCTGTAACGCTTGCGGTCACCACCAATTGCTCCATTGATTTCATGCGAAAGCCCGTAGCTGGCGTTGATTTGATCGCAAAAGCGCGCCTGCATAAGCTGGGGAGATCCCTTGCCGTTGGAGATGTATTGATACAATCTGTTGGCAAGGTAGACCCTGTCGCAAGAGCTTCCTTGACCTATGCGATCCCGCCAAGATGAGCGCTAAAACCGCTCAGTTGAGCTTCAAAGCGATAGGGCTTTTGTTGCTTACCATTCTTTGCTTTGACGTCATGTCGATCTTGGTGCGCATTCTAAGCACAAGCTACAACGCCCAAGAACTTTCTGCCTATCGCAACGTGTTTGGCATCATTCCATCACTAGCTTTGTTGATCTGGACGGGAGAGCTGCGTTTTAAGGCAAGTTCATTCAAAGTTGAGAACCCAAAACTCGCGATTGGGCGCGGTGTTGTGGTGGCTGTGGCGCAACTTTTCTTCTATTCGGCACTTGCACAACTAGAACTCGCGACAGTTGCCACATTGGGACAAGCAAACGCGTTCTTCGTGGTCATTCTGTCGGTACTCTATTTAGGCGAAAAGGTGGGGATCTGGCGGATTGTGGCCTTGTTCGTCGGCTTCGCTGGGGTCGTTTGGATCTTGCGGCCTGGATCTGATGCATTCAGCTTGGTCGCGATCCTGCCCGTGGGGGCAGCAGCCTGCTACGCTTTTGCAATGGTGAGTGTGCGAAAGTTTTCGGATGACACATCTAATGCCCTGCTATATCTATATTCCTCTATCGGTTCAATCATAGGAGCCATCATTCTTGCTACTTTCACAGCTGAGTTTTCAGGCGTCCACAGCTGGGCCGACGCGGGCCTGATCCTACTTATGTCGACGATAGGCGGGATCGGCGTTTTACTGATGATGATCGCGTTCCGCATTGCCAGCCCGTCGGTCTTGGCTCCGTTCTGGTATTTCGGCATTTTGACTGCGGGCCTTTTTGGCTGGCTCCTGTTTGGAGAAGCGCCGTTAGATAAGTTATTCCCTGGCGTCTTGTTGATTGTGGGCGCTGGTGTTTTGATCATCTGGCGCGAACACAAGCGCGCATAAAAAGCGGCGGCCCATGACATACATGAAAGCCGCCGAAGTAAGAGGTTCGTGAAACTTGGGAACAGTCCATACCGCGTGATTAGGCGCGCCAGAACCTCTTATTCGCTTCGATACTTGCTGTCTCTTGTGTAACGCCGATATCGCGCAACAGGTGAGCGTCAAGATCTTTAAGAGCAAGGCGTGTTCGATAACGCGTGGCCCATTTGGAGCTTGTCACCGCAACACGAACCGCCAGCGTCGCCAAAAGTGGCATAGGGCGGTGTTGATCCAGAAAGGCGAGATCTGCTGAGATCAGAGCGCGAGATTGTAACATAGAACACTCCTTAAATTGTATTGACACAATAATACATTGCACCTAAAAATTAAATACAAAGTGATTTATTGTACGTCCACAGAAAGATTGTAATGAATACAATTTGGCTCTCCAGCATTGAGAACCGTGAAGGTCCTAAATACAAAGCGCTCGCAGAGGCAATCCGACATGCTATTCGTGACAAGGCGTTAATCGTTGGGCAAAAATTACCGCCTGTTCGCGATCTTGCATGGGATTTGAAAATTACGCCTGGAACAGTTGCGCGCGCCTACACTTTGCTAACAGATGAGGGCACTTTGGAAGCCGCCGTAGGTCGCGGAACTTTCGTGGCACCCGCCAAAGCAAAGACTGAGTCGGTGGTCGCCGCTGATCACATAACAGATAATGTCACGCATTCCGACACCGCAGAGGAGCGGCCGGATGTAGTGCGCTTAACCTCGCCACAGTTGCCGGATGTCGGGCAAAGGGCTTTGATTCAACGCTTGATGGGGCAAGTGGCAGCCAACCCGAGGTCGGGCGTGATGCATTATCCCAATCGCACAAAATTTCAGCCAGCGCGCGAGGCGACGCTGCATTGGCTGCAAGGCACTCCTTTAGGGGCCATTGATGAGCAAGACATTGTTTTATCGCATGGTGGACAGAATGGTGTGAGCCTTGCGCTGCAGTCCATTCTAAGCGTTCCAACACCAGTAATTTTGGTGGAAGAGCTGTCTTATTCTGGATTTCGACGCGCGGCAGCCTTGTTGCGCGCTGAAGTGATTGCGGTCCCAATGGATGCACACGGCATGAACCCCGAAGCGATTGCCGCCATTGCCAAATCCCACGATGTTCAGGCCATTTGTACGTCGCCGGAGGTCCATAATCCGACCGGTCTGTTTACACCCGTTGAGCGGCGCGAAGAGATAGTCGAGGTCGCCAGAGCCCATGATATCCAGATCATCGAGGATGATTGCTACCGCATGGGCGCTTCGCGTGCGCCGAGCTATCGTATGCTCGCACCAGAGCGAGGCTGGTATGTTTCCTCAATCTCGAAAACCTTAACGCCCGCCTTGCGCATTGGCTTTGTGGTCGCCCCGAAACCAAGTGTTCCTGCATTGCGTCGCTCTGCTGAGCATGGATTCTTCGGTCTCGCGACACCTTTGGCAGATCTAGCAGAACGTCTTTTGGCCGATCCGCAAGCCGCTGAATATGCCACAAAGGTGAACGAGGTTTTTGGAAAATATGTGCAGACCTGTGTGAATGCCTTGGGCTGTTATGACTTAACATGGAATGAGGATGTACCTTTTGTGTGGTTAAAGCTTCCCGAAGGATGGCGCGCTTCAGCCTTTTGCCAAGCAGCTGAAAGCGAGAAGGTGCAAATTCGCCCCGCAGAAGATTTTGCAGGGCGCGAGGCGCGCGCCCCTCATGCGGTGCGTATCGCAATAAATGCCCAAATCGCGCATGATCATTTTGAAAGCGCGATGCTGCGGTTGAGGAATTTACTGGATTCTCCTCCAGAACGGATCAGCGTTTAGTGGGGTATTATTTTACCTAATTTGTAAGATATTGTTTTCATTATATTATATCACATAAAGGTGGCTTGACGTGAAACTTCGAGTGCTTATAACGCCTTTATTCGACGCGGCCATCGCTGCGTCACGTGATTAAAAAAAGACCTATAAGGTATATGTCGATGAAAACTTACTCTGCAAAGCCAGCAGACATCGAAAAGAAATGGATCATTATCGACGCTGAAGGCGTTGTTTTGGGCCGTCTCGCTTCGATCGTTGCGATGCGCTTGCGTGGCAAGCATAAAGCCACATTCACGCCGCACATGGATATGGGCGACAACGTTATCATCATCAACGCTGAAAAAGTGCAGATGACCGGCAAGAAGCGCACGGACAAGAAATATTACTGGCACACGGGCCACCCAGGCGGCATCAAGTTCCGCACGGCAGGTCAATTGCTCGAGGGAGATTACCCAGAGCGCGTGATGACCAAAGCGGTTCAGCGCATGCTGCCAGGCGGTCCTTTGTCCCGCCAGCAAATGACGAACCTGCGTGTATACGCTGGTGCAGAGCACCCGCATGAAGCACAAAACCCAGAAGTTGTGGATGTGAAGTCCATGAACTCCAAGAACACACGGGTATAATCATGGCTGATCAAGTAAATTCTCTCGAAGAACTCGGCGCAGTTGCCGAAGGCGTTGAAGCAGCGGTTATTGAAACTGTTCCTTTGCGCGAAGCGGTACGTGATGAGCTCGGTCGTTCCTATGCGACAGGAAAGCGTAAAGACGCGATTGCGCGCGTTTGGATCAAGCCAGGTTCCGGCAAAGTTGTCGTGAACGGTAAAGAAATGGCTGCTTATTTCGCGCGTCCGGTTTTGCAAATGATCCTGCGTCAGCCGTTCACAGTTGCAGGCGTTGAAGATCAGTTCGACGTCATGGCGACGGTCAAAGGTGGCGGTCTGTCCGGTCAAGCGGGCGCGGTGAAGCATGGTATCTCTAAAGCTTTGCAGCTTTATGATCCCTCCTTGCGCGGTGCTTTGAAAGCAGCTGGCTTTATCACACGCGACAGCCGCGTTGTGGAACGTAAGAAGCCAGGTAAGCGTAAAGCGCGCCGTAGCTTCCAGTTCTCCAAGCGCTAACAGAGAACGACACAATTTGTCATACAAAACAAAGGGTTGCGTATTTCGCAGCCCTTTTTTTGTGCGTAGCAGAATTTTAGAAGAATCTGTATGTGTTGAGGTTACGGTTATGTGGTTTGTGCATATCTGTAGCGTTTCAGGTTGTTGTTTGTATGGGTTAATTGGGTATCGTATTGGTATTTGCAAATTCAGTATCGAACATTTCGTAAAACTTAGGGAGACTAAGAATTTATATCAGCGCTCACATTCACTTGATAAAACAAGCGCTCTGTTAACGTTGCGCGGCGTATATTAAGTTGAAGTTTATGGGGTAAACGATGTTGAGTGTCTGCTGTAAATAATTTCTTCCATTTCTTTCAAAAACCTTGAGAGGGTATAAAAACTTAATCATAGTAAAATGCACAAAAAACGCTTCTTGCAATCAACTAAATAGCAGAAATGAGGTGGAGAAAGTCGATGGATAATATAATAAATCAGGCTTTACACGAGTTTTCATTCCACCTTGCGAAAACGGAAATAGAAATTTTTAAGGAACGAAAGCGATGGCGCTCTGAATGTGCTTTAACGAATTATTTTCAAAGCACACCAGAAAAGGCTGTCTTTAGTCGTGTGATGTATATTGCTGCTGTGGTAAAGCAGGGTTACACCGTAGGTGAGATGGCAAAGGAGCTTTCAATAAGCCGGCAGACGATCAGTAATCTATGCAAAGAAACAGTTTCTGCAGGTTGGGTGTTGTGCAAAAAAGAGAACAAAAGACAATATTATCATGCGTCTGATGAATTATGCGCTTCAATAGTGAACTATGCAGATTATAGTTCGGATATGTTCCAAAAGACCATGGTACATGAGGCAGAAGTGCTTTTGGGTCTTCTTAAAAGACGTAAGGCTGCTTTACCTATAACGAACTATGAAAAATAACGTATTTATAGACAAATGTCAGTTTCTGCAGGGTCTGATGCTATTTGATAAAGCGATTTTGGGAAACCATCGATAAGAATGTGTAAGACCGTAGAATTCTTGGCCAATGGGATTGGGCGACTTTGGAAAGATAGCGTTGGGAGTAACCTGAGTTTAGAGGCAATAGATCAATTGAATGTATTTGTTTCGTTTTACTGCGTAATGAACGGAATATATGGTTCAAAAAGGGCGTTTGAAGCGTAAGATGGGGGCGAAAGAGGGGTATAAAGAGACAAGGAGCAAAAGCTAATTCAATAGGGTTTTAACACCACAGGCCCTCGAAAAGTCGTATAATATATATTATGTTAAATTTAGGATGGTGTTATGAGCGCTGCGCTGTCGTTAAAAACGTCGAATAATAAGGCCTCCTATATCCGCCTGAACCAAGCTGACAAACGAAAGGACTTAAAGGACGTGAAAACAGAAAGATTTCTGAGCGAGATTATACAAGCAGATTTGATACGCGATGTTTGGGAACTTCACGTCTCGAAAATGCGCGAGTATAACTTTGATCGCTTGGTCTACGGCTTCACGCATTTTTCCACGGATGACGGATTGGGCGATCCCAACGATTTTACGTTTCTTACCAACCACAGCACAGATTACATAAACGGGTTCATTAATGATGGGCTTTTCAAAGATGCGCCGATGACCAATTGGGCACAGGCCAATAACGGCGCCTGTAGTTGGACGCATATTGCAAAACGGATGCAAAGTGCCACATTAAGTCCGGGTGAATTAGCCACCATCGCCTTTAACCAAAAGCACGATGTCAAAGCCGGCTATACGATCAGCTTTAAAGCGCCTTCCTTGCGTTCCAAAGGCGCGATCGGACTGACGGCACCAAAAGATATGTCGCAAAAGGAAGTCGATGAGAACTGGAAAGAATTTGGTGATGAGATTTTGCTGATCAATAACGTTGTTCACTTGAAAATTATTGCGCTGCCTTTGGAAACGCCCGCCGCTTTAAACCTTACAAAGCGCCAAATACAGGTTCTTCAATGGGTCAGTGATGGGAAAACGTTACAGGATGTTAGCATTTTGTTGAATATATCACCGGCCACAGTCGAAAAACATTTGCGGCTTGCCCGCCAAGGTTTGGGCGTTGAAACCACCGCACAGGCCATAATGAAGACTGTGCGGCAAAATCAAATCCATATTACCAAAAGATCGTAGCAATAAAAAAGGCCGCGTGCAGCGGCCTTGGAGGTTACTTGAAGGCTCCGGGCGCGATCACGCGCCCGAAACCGTGAATGTCACAATTTAACCTTGCACAACCTTGGCAACTTCGGCGGCGAAATCCTCTTCTTTTTTCTCGATACCTTCGCCAACTTCCATCCGCACATAGCCCGTGATTTCAACGCCCGCTTCTTTAGCAGCTTGCTCAACGGTCAAATCAGGGTTGATCACAAAAGCTTGACCCAAAAGCGTCACCTCGGAGAGGAATTTTTTGATGCGACCCGCGATCATTTTTTCAATCACTGCTTCGGGCTTTCCAGATTCGCGCGCCTGTTCGGTTAAAACGTTTTTCTCACGTTCTAGCAAAACCGGATCTAGATCTTCAGCTCCAAGCGATTGCGGGTTTGCGGCCGCAACATGCATGGCAACCTGCTTGGCAAAGGATTCGTTTACACCTTTCGTAGCAACAAGAACGCCAATACGCCCCATACCTTCGGCGGCGCTGCTATGGACATAAGATTGCACGCTGTCGCCAGAGATTTTAGACATCCGGCGCAATGACATATTTTCGCCAATCGTCGCAATCTTATCTGTCAAAACCTCAGTTACGGTTTTTCCGCCAATATCGGCTTGCGCCAACGCATCAACATCTGCCACATCCAGCGCTTTTTGGGCGAACGAGCCAACCATTGTTTGGAATTCAGCGTTTTTACCAACAAAGTCGGTTTCAGAGTTCACTTCAACAGCAACGCCCGTACCGCTCTGAACAGAAACTGCTACCAAGCCCTCTGCGGCCACGCGGCCCGATTTTTTTGCGGCTTTGGCAAGACCTTTGGTGCGCAGCCAATCGACCGCTGCTTCAAAATCGCCATCAGTTTCTGTCAGGGCTTTCTTTGCGTCCATCATACCTGCGCCTGTTGCGTCGCGCAGCTCTTTTACCATTGATGCTGTGATGGCCATTTGGCTCTCCTCATTTAGCGTCATAAGAAAAAAGGCAGGATGTCACCCCCCTGCCCTTGGCTTTTAGATCAGCGCTTACGCGTCTGGCGTAGCTGCTTCTGTAGCCGTCTCTGCAGCGGGCGCTTCAGCAGCAGGCTCGGCTTCAACCACAACCTCTTCCTGCAACGCCTCTTCCATTTCACCAAGATCAACCCCGGCGGCACCCAATTGGGCAGACATTCCATCAAGCGCGGCCCGAGACGCTAAATCGCAATACAGAGCAATTGCGCGCGATGCATCATCATTGCCTGGAATGATGTAATCAACGCCATCGGGAGAACAATTAGTGTCGACAATGCCAACCACCGGGATCCCCAGCTTATTAGCTTCAGCAATCGCTAAAGCTTCTTTTTTTACGTCGATCACGAACAATAAATCGGGCACACCGCCCATTTCGCGAATGCCGCCCAGTGACGCTTGCAATTTGTTTTGCTCGCGCTCAAGTCCCAGACGCTCTTTCTTGGTAAGACCGTCCATACCCGCGGTGAGCTGCTCGTCAATATTGGCAAGCCGCTTGATCGATTGTGAAACCGTTTGCCAATTTGTCAGCGTGCCGCCCAACCAACGGTGGTTCATGTAATATTGTGCACATTTCTCAGCCGCTTCGGATATCGGTGCTGCTGCCTGGCGCTTTGTGCCCACAAACAAGATACGCCCGCCGCGCGCGACGGTTTCGCGAATTGCATTTAATGCTGCGTCCAGCATCGGCACGGTTTGCGTCAAATCCATAATATGGATGCCATTGCGGGCGCCATAAATGAACTCACCCATACGTGGGTTCCAACGTTGTGTTTGGTGGCCAAAATGTACGCCAGCTTCAAGCAATTGACGCAAATTAAACTCTGGAAGAGCCATGTTCTTTCCTTTCCGGTTTTCGCCTTGACAGAGCTGTAAGAGCGGATGCTCCAACCGGTGGACTTTAAGGATGTATCCCTTAAATGCCCGAACTCCGTCTGCGGATTTCGATAAAGGCGCGTTTAAAACAGCTTATCTCTGGGCGCAAGCCTAAAATACAAGGCGTTATCTTATGCTAAGATGGTACGTTCAATCACCCAATAGGCCCCGATCAAAGCAATTAGGCAAGAGGACGGGATTGAAATATAGGCTCGATACCAAGATTTCTTACCGAACCAAACCCCCAACAACAGAAAAGCACAAGCTATTACAGTCAGTTGCCCTATTTCAACGCCAATGTTAAAGCCGATCAAAGCCGCAATGAATTGTCCATCTGGCAGTCCAAATTCTTGCAAAACGCTGGCAAAACCGAGCCCGTGTAATAATCCAAACCCAAAGATTAAAGCCGGCCGCCAACGGTTAAGCTTTTGAGAAAAAATATTCTCAACCGCCACAAAAACGATTGAGGCGGCTATCAAAGGCTCAACTATGCTACCCGGAATGGTGACCAAGCCCATCGCACCCGCGGCAAGCGTAACCGTGTGAGCCAAAGTAAAGGCTGAAATCTGCCATAAGAGCGCTGAGATCCGCAGGGTGAGAAAGAATAAACCCAAGACAAAAAGAATATGATCCAGCCCTTTGGGTATAATATGATCGAAACCGACCGGCACATAAGCGACCATCTCGCCCCATACAGAGCGCTTTTCCAATGCGCCCTGCCCGTTCATCGCGCTGCTGCGTTGTCCATCGCTTAGGTATTCTGTAAGACCATTTTCAACGCCCTGCTGGCGTAAAACCAGATTACCCAGCTCAGAATCCCAAGCAAAGCTGACGGCGCTTGGCAAAGCCAGCGATCCGGTTATACGAAGAACACTGAACCGCGGCAGTTCCTGATTTTCTTCGCCAATCACCCTCACCTCGGCAAGCCTCAACGCTAAATCCTGACGTGCGGGCGCGGCCCAAAGATGCAGGCGGGTTTGAATAGAGGGCCAAAATAAGCGCACAGCTTCCGCCAAGGCCTGCGCCTCCAAGGCCCGAAAACGGTCATATTCCGCCACCCGCGCTGACTCATTGGTATCTGTTGTTTCAGAAAGATCTATCTCAGCCAAAACAGCTTCTGCCATAAGGCGTATTTCGATCTCAATCTGGTTGTCCGTAACGGTAATGTCAGCTATCGAAGGAGAGACTTCATGTGCAGAGGCCGAGAATATGCCCAAAAGGTTTAGCAATAATACAGCGATAAGAGTTTTGAATAGGTGCAGGGGTATCTTTGTCATTGTGCCTCTTCTTGTGTTTTTAGCTTTTTTTGCTGCTCAGCCTTCTTTGGCACATGAATTATGGATTGATGGTAAAAACTTTCAAGGTCAATCTGACGAAACCATTCGCTTAGACTTGCGCAATGGTCAGAACTTTAAAGGGTCTGCGCAGGCTTATTTTAAGGCCAGGGTCAAATCGTTTTATTGGTCTTTGAATCAAAAAACTTATCAGGTTGAAGCGCGTATGGGGGATATCCCAGCTTTTTCGGCAACTCCTGCCGAAGATGGGCTGATGGTGGTTGTGTATGAATCCACGCCCAGCAGCCTCACCTATCGTGACTGGGCGAAATTTGATGCGTTTATTCAGCATAAAGATCTTGGACCCATCGAAGAAATGCACGAAGCGCGCGGGTTGTTAAAAACCAACGTGAAAGAAGCGTATCATCGCTATAGTAAGGCTTTGATTGGCATCGGCGCGGCGCATGGCGCTGATCAACGCTTTGGGTTGGAAACTGAGTTTGTGCTGCTAGGCAATCCCTATCGGGATGATCCGGCGCAGGGGCTTGCTGTTCAAATTCTGTATCGCGATGCACCACGCGCGGATGCTCAAATCGAAATATTTGAAAAAGCCCCTGACGGGGCTGTCAAGGTGTCTTTGATGCGCAGCAATGCCGAGGGGGTGGCGGTTATAGATATTAAGTCTGGGCACACTTATTTGTTGGATGCTGTCTTGCTAAGAGTGCCAGAACCCAATGCCGCCAACGGGTCCCTCGCCCATTGGGAAAGCCTCTGGGCAGCGGTCACCTTTGCTGTACCCGAAGGATAGAATTCGATGGAAACGCCTATTATTTGTATTGGCAGTGTCCTTTGGGATGTGATCGGACGTACGCAAACGCATTCCGGATTGGGCGGTGATGTTGCCGGGTTGATAAAAGAGCAAGCTGGGGGCGTCGCATTTAACATCGCCAAACTTTTCAGCCGCAAGGGGTGCGACACCGTTATGCTGTCGCATATCGGCCAGGATCCGGCCGGTTGCTCGTTATTGGAGGTGATGGCGGGGCTGGGCATAGAGGGACAATTTGCCTATCGCAGCGCAAATCTTCCCACGGATCGATATATGGCAATTGAAGATGCCACGGGATTAATTGCAGCGCTAGCAGATGCAAATTCTCTAGAGGCGGCTGGAGATGCAATTTTGCGCCCTTTAAGCGATGGGCGCTTGGGCTCCCCAAGCGCACCTTTCAAGGGAACAATGGTCATTGATGGCAATCTAACCGAAACCCTTTTGGCGCGCATTGCGCAGGATCCTTTACTCCAACAAGGTGACCTTAGGATATGCTCGGCCTCCCCTGGCAAAGCCACCCGATTAAGGTGCTTTTTAGGGGGCGCGCGGGCTACGATTTATTGTAATAAGCACGAGGCCGAATTTATCTGCGCTTCAGAATTTGCAACCGCTGCAGATGCCGCACAGGCGATGACGGCGGCTGGCGCCTGGCGCGCCATTGTAACGGATGGCGCCAAGGCGGCTGCGGATGTGCAGCATGGGCTGCCTTTGCTGGTTGCGCGCCCTGCCAAGGTGCCGATCAAACAAATAACCGGTGCTGGCGATGTGTTCATGGCACAGCATATTTTGGCTGAGTTAGACGGGGCGCCGCGTGAGGCGGCCCTTCAGAGCGCCACAAATGAAGCGCAGAATTTTGTTGCAGGAAAAATATGAAATGCTGAATTGTCAGATTGCACCCATCGTTGCCGAGGCCTTGGCAAAAAAGGCCCCCATCGTTGCGTTGGAAAGCACAATCATCACGCATGGGATGCCCTGGCCGCAAAATCTGGATATGGCAAAATCAGTGGAATCATGTGTGCGCGAGGCTGGGGCCACGCCCGCGACAATTGCCGTGATCGATGGTGTTTTGAAAATCGGGTTAAGCGCAGCGGATCTAACGCAATTGGCGCAAACAAAGAATGCCGCCAAATTATCACGGGCCGATTTAGCGCTTTGCATGGCGCAAAAAAAGACTGGAGCAACCACTGTTGCCGCCACGATGATTGCCGCGAATTTTGCAGGCATTTCGGTGTTTGCAACGGGTGGAATTGGCGGCGTTCATCGCGGCGCTGAAAATAGTTTTGATATATCGGCTGATCTTCGGGAATTGGCGCTTACGCCCGTAACGGTTGTCGCTGCGGGGGCAAAGGCAATATTGGACATTCCCAAAACGTTGGAGGTATTGGAAACCTATGGCGTTCCGGTCATTTGTTATCGTAGCGATGTATTCCCTGCCTTTTGGTCTGCGGGGTCGCCCTATCCTGCGCCTTTGCGCATGGATGAGGCGAAACAAATAGCCTTGGCGCATAAAATGCGCGCAGAATTAGGTCTGTCTGGCGGGCAATTGGTGGCCAATCCGATACCATTGGGCGATCAAATTCCTCAAAGCGAAATTGATCCGGTGATTGCAGAAGCGCTGACAGAGGCGGCGCAACAAAAAATCACCGCAAAAGCAGTGACACCATTTTTGCTTTCACGCGTTTTTGATATGACGCAAGGCCGATCTTTGACCGCTAATATTGCTCTGGTGCTAAACAATGCGCGCTTGGCGGCTCAAATTGCACAAAATTTATGACATAGCCGGTACTGTTTGGGATTGATGGGTATGAATCTTGTACGCGCGTCTGAGTGTGATATGTGTTGGCTCAGATAAAGGGTTGTAGTCGTGAGTGATCTTGTAAAACCACCGACCTTGTTAAAAAGGTTTATCTCAGGGTTCAGAAATAGCTTTCTAACGGGGGTTGTTGTCATTGCGCCCGTAGGCTTGACCGTGTGGCTGGTTTGGACCGTGATTGGTTGGGTGGATGGCTTCGTTTTGCCTTTTGTTCCCTCGCAATATCAACCTGAAGAACTTCTAAAGGCTATTTTGGGCGAAGATGTGCGGGTCAATATCCGTGGTCTTGGCGTTGTGTTCTTTTTGGTCTTCACCACTTTCATCGGTTGGATTGCGAAAGGACTTCTTGGCCGTACCTTCATTCGATCCGCAGAAAACCTCGTGAACCGCATGCCGGTTGTCCGCTCGGTGTATTCGGGCGTGAAACAAATTGCGGAAACCGTGTTTGCGCAAGCCGATAGATCTTTCGAAAAAGCATGTTTGATCGAATATCCACGGCGCGGAATTTGGGCCATTGGATTCATTTCCACCGCAGCGAAAGGTGAGGTTTCAAAACGCGCAGGATCTGGGCAGAAAATGCAATCGATTTTTGTTCCAACAACGCCCAACCCGACTTCAGGCTTTTTGTTATTCTTTCCCGCTGAGGATGTGATCGAATTGGATATGAGCGTTGAGGACGCGGCCAAATTGGTTATTTCAGCCGGGCTTGTCTATCCTGAGGATCTGCCGGTTAAAGAAATCAAAGCCTAAAGCGAATTCAGCGCGTTGAGCGCTTTGTTATGATGTTTGAAATTCATTTTTTTATGAAGATAATTGCATTTAGGCTGACTTGACCTGCCCAAAGCCCTGATATATCCAAAAGTATGTTTTTATATACCCGAAATAATAGAAAACAACGTGGTCGCTTTGCGGGGACCTTTGCGTTTTATTTTTGATTTATAAGAAATAAATCCAAAGCGCCCCCGCAAAATGGTGGGGCCTTGGGTAAATTAAGACCTGTCTCACTTAAAACGCCTGCGGTGGTGCGCTTCTAAGACCAGAGGAGAGCACAAAGTGAAGATTTTTTTTAAAATATTAAGACTACAAAATCTGTCGTATTACTGGCAATTGATAAAGCTTATGCAGCGAGTAAAGCGCGAACGAAACGCCTTGAACGGCTTTTCCGATGAACAGCTTTTAGATATAGGAAAAACCAAATGCGAAGCCTTAAGGGAAATTCAGCAAGGATATCGCATTCCTGAGACCCGTCGCGTTAAGCGCGCTTGAATGTCGTGCTCTGATCATGGCGCACCATTTGAGCATTGGATGGGATGCAGGGGGTGGACAGTGTTACAACGCTGTCCAGCCACCATCAACGCTTAAGGTCGTGCCGGTGATTTGATCCGCAGCATCAGAACAAAAAAATACGCATGTACCGCCCAATTGTTCAACGCTTGCAAATTGCCGTGAAGGTTGGCGCTCCAACATCACTTTTTTAATCACCTCTTCCCGGCTCATATCGTATTTTCTCATTGTGTCAGGGATTTGTGCCTCAACCAAAGGCGTAAGGACATATCCGGGGCAAATCGCGTTGGCGGTAATATTTTCTTCGGCGGTTTCCAAAGCTGTTGTTTTTGTTAACCCAATCACCCCGTGTTTTGCCGCTATATAGGCTGATTTATACGGTGAGGCTGTCAGCCCATGCGCCGATGAAATATTTATAATTCTTCCCCAACCCGCCTTGCGCATCGCGCCAAGGGCAACAGCCGATGTGTGGAATGCCGCACTAAGATTGATTGCAATAATCTCATCCCATTTTTCAACAGGAAATGTGTCGATCGGAGCGACATGCTGGATACCGGCATTATTGATCAAAATATCACAAGATTGCAGGTTTTCGATCAACGCTCGGCAGCTTTTGGGATCGCGCATATCAGCTGAGCAATACCGGGCCTCTACTGAAAACTCGCGGGCCAAAGCATTCGCCAGCTGATGATCTTCTGGCTTGCTCGTAAACGAGTTCAAAACGATATCTGCGCCGGCCTCTGCCAGTTTACGCGCAATTCCCAACCCTATTCCCGAGGTTGATCCGGTGATTACTGCGGTTTTTCCCGATAGGTTCATGCCCTGCTCTTTCACCCTCTGCTGTCGTTAAAAAATGCCACACAGTCAGATTATGCGCAACGCGTATTTCTGCACCGCAGAAAAATTATAAAGCGCCAAAAAAAACGCCTGCATAAAGCAGGCGCTAAGTCATTGAGGCAGGTTTCATACAGGCAAGAAACCTATCGAGCAGTCCTTGCTTTATAAAGCGTTGTTGAACCCGCTCCAAGCTAAAAATTTGAAAACCACTCTCAGGCAGCATAAGCTGGACTGGCCACCTGCCTCTCGCTTGAATAGAAAGTATCGCTATGTCCTTGTTTCGCGTCTTCCTCGGCCCTTTAGTTTGTATGTTGTTGATGCCTGCACCAATCCTTTGGGCAGAGGCCAGACCTGCTATCTCTATGTATGGGCAACCGGCTCTACCACCGGATTTTGTGTCCCTACCCTACGCCAACCCAGAGGCTCCTCAGGGTGGAGAGTTGAAAATCGGAGCCGTCGGTGGGTTTGATTCCGTCAACCCGCATATCCTAAAAGGCCGCAGCCCATGGCAATTAAGATTTTGGAATTATGAGAGCTTGATGGGCCGCAGCTGGGATGAACCTTTCACTTTATACGGGCTTTTGGCCGAATCAATCGAGGTTGGTACGAATCGCGAATGGGTCAGATTTACCTTACGGCCAGAGGCAAGGTTTAGCGATGGAAGTCCGGTCACGGTTGAAGATGTGATCTGGTCATATAAGACTTTGGGCGTTGAAGGGCATTGGCGCTACCGAGGTTTATGGTCCAAAATATCCAGCGCTGTCGCCACGGGCCCGCGCTCGGTTACATTCACGTTTTCCGACCCCAATCCCGAACTGGCGCTGTTGGCCGGCATGCGGCCTATTTTGAAAAAAGCCCAATGGCAGGATCTGGATTTTTCGGCTTCTGGCCTCGATATTATTCCAATCACAACCGCACCTTATCAAATCAGCGCGCTTGAAGCTGGAAAATTCATAGAATTGACGCGCAATCCTGAGTATTGGGGCGCTCACTTGCCGTTTCGAAAAGGCACGCAGAACTTTGAACGGCTTAGAATTGATTATTTTGGCGATGCAACCGCGCTTTTTGAAGCCTTCAAGGCCGGCGAGGTGGATATTTTTCGCGAAGGTAACGCAGAAAAATGGGCTACGCAGTTTGAGTTTCCCGCCATTGCATCGGGACGCGTGGTCAAATCGGAAATTCCGCATGCGCGTCCAAGCGGCATGCGCGGTTTGGTGATGAACAGCCGCCGTGCTCTATTTGCTGATTGGCGGGTGCGCGATGCGTTTATCCACGCGTTCAATTTTGAATATATAAACGAGGCACAAAATGCGAACCGGCAAGCGCGCATCAGTTCGTATTTTTCCAATTCATCACTGGCACTGCAACCCGGGGTGGCCCCCGAAGAGGTGGCTCACATACTAGCCCCGTATTCAAAACAATTGTTGCCAGGAACACTTGAAGGCATGGTGCTTCCCAAAAGCGATGGCTCTTTGGGCAACCGCAAGAATATGCGCAAAGCGCAATTGCTGCTGGCGCAAGCGGGTTATAAAGTGCGCGATGGGGTTTTAATGAACCCTCAAGCTGCCCCAGTCAGGTTTGAAATATTGCTGCGTCAGGGCGCCCAGGAATATAAATCTATCCTTGATATTTACAGTCAAGCCTTGCAGCGGCTTGGGGTTGAAGTCGAGATTTCGCTTGTTGATGGGGCGCAATATGCAGAACGTATCCGCGCTCTAGATTTTGACATGACGCCCTATCGGCGCGATCTGTCTTTAAGCCCAGGCAATGAACAAAAACTATATTGGAGTTCAGAGATGGCCGATGTCGATGGAACGCGAAATCTTATGGGGGTGAAATCGGCAGCATTGGACAGCCTTATTGAAGGATTGGTGCATGCCAAATCGCACGATGATGTTCAAACCATCACCAGAGCAATGGATCGGGTGTTAATGGCCGGCCGCTATGTCATTCCAATTTATCATGATGGTGTCAGTCGCATTGCGCATAAAGCCAATTTGAAATACCCCGACCACCTACCCCTTTATGGCGATCGTATTGGTTTTCTTCCCGATGTTTGGTGGGTCGAGAAATGACACGCGCTAAACGCCTTGACGGGCTGTTATCAGCCCAAAGAGGTTATCCACAAAATGGTAGCATCTTCTTCGCTGGTCGAAATCACATTATGCCCCATCGTGGCATCATAATAAGCACTGTCACCTCGGCGCATTTCCAACGGTTCATAAAACTCGGTAAATAGTTTTACCACTCCGGTAAGAACATAAAGAAATTCTTCACCATCATGGCGTACCCAGCCATCAAACTCTTCAATCGAGCGCGCTCTAATCCGCGCATGATAAGGTAGCATTTTCTTTTTACTCAAGCTTTCAGCCAAGAGCTCATGCTCATAGGTGGTGGTCGGATGCGCGGTGCCCTGCCCCGATTTTGTTGAAGCCATCCGACCGTTTATTTGGTTTTTCACGGGCGGCGTAAACAATTGTGGCACAGAAATTTCCAAGCCCACCGCCAACTTGCGCAATGCCTCATAGGTGGGAGACATCTGACTATTTTCAATTTTTGACAAGGTCGAGCGGGCAAGTCCAGCTTGCTGCGCCGCTTGTTCCAGCGTCCAATTGCGGGCTTTGCGCAATTCGCGTACGCGTGCACCTAAATTCAAAGGTTCAACGGATTCGTCCCCCCCATTCGCGCGGGCGATCCGGATTATTGATTTTGGATCTGTTTCCAACATGTTCAAGCCTTCGATTATTTGCCATATACTTGCAAGTTTGAGCAGGGCCTTCTACCACATAAACCTATGGTGTCTTTATATCATAGTGAACAAGCCACGCCCTGTCCTGATTTATTTAACTTGGCGGCCTATGTCTTGAACGCAGGAGATGAAACTCCTGCGAAAACAGCGCTTGAAATCATAGATACGGATGGATCTGTTGAAACATGGACGTTTCGGGCTTTAACGCAAGCGATCCGTGGAACCGCAACGGGGCTTCTATCCTTAGGGTTAAAGCCGCAGGATCGTGTTCTGATGCGCTTGGGAAACACTATCGATTTTCCGATCACCTTTTTGGCTGCGATATCTGTAGGGCTTATTCCCGTGCCCAGTCCCGCGCAATGGACGCAAAAAGAAGTTGACCATGCTGTTTCGCTGATTTTGCCGGGCGCCATTTTGCTTGATCATAAATTGGCGGGGCCCAGCCAATATGATGGACAGATCATCGCCCAAGCAACCTTGGCAACACTGCGCGACATGGCGCCTTGTGACTATGATCGAGGTGATCCGAATAGATTGGCTTATATCGTGTTTACTTCGGGCACATCAGGACAGCCCCGCGCCGTTATGCATGCGCATCGCGCGATCTGGGCCCGCCGAATGATGATGAAAGACTGGTATCATCTGAAACCATCCGATCGTCTTTTGCACGCGGGGGCCTTAAATTGGACCTTCACCTTGGGCACTGGGTTATTAGACCCCTGGAGCAAGGGGGCAACCGCCTTGGTTTTGAAAAACCCAAATCGGATCGATGGGCTTCCGGCAATATTGCGCACGCGCAACGTGACGCTGATGGCTGCGGTTCCGGGTGTTTACCGCAAAGTTTTGCAGTTTGATCAGAACCTGCAATTGCCCAACCTGCGTCATTGTTTATCGGCAGGCGAAAAGCTGCCTCCGATGATTGCTGAAAATTGGCGTAAAGCGACGAATACATTTATTTACGAAGCCTATGGAATGTCTGAATGTTCGACATTTATTTCCAATGCGCCTCAGCTAAGCTTAAAACAAGGGGCGCTTGGACGCCCTCAACGGGGGCGTAAACTTGCAATCCTGCCGCTGGACCTGGGGGGTGACCCTGTTGCTTATGGCGCAATTGGAATTATTGGTGTGCATCGCTCTGACGCGGGGTTGATGCTTGGATATTTTGGCGCGGCGCAGGCTACGCAAGCTTGTTTTCGCGGCGATTGGTTTCTAACCGGCGATCTGGCTATCATGGACAAGGATGGTACAATCACATATCGCGGACGCGCTGATGATATGATGAATGCGGGCGGTTTTCGGGTGGCGCCTTTAGAGGTTGAAACCGTCATGCAAACGTGTCCGGGGGTTGTAAATATTGCGGTGACATCGATAGAAATCAAGCCAAACAGCTTTGTCATTGCGGGGTTTTATATGGCCGAGGCAGAGCTGGATGGGAGCGTATTAGATCGTTTTGCAAAACATCATCTCGCAGCGTATAAATGCCCGAAGACTTATATCCGCTGTAACGCGTTGCCCATGGCCGCCAATGGTAAAATCCAACGTCGCGCCTTGGCCTTAAACTGGAATAACTTGAATGGTTAATTTAGACATTATTTCTGATCCGATTTGCCCATGGTGCTTTATTGGAAAAGCAAACCTTGAGAAGGCATTAGAAGGAAAAGTTAATTTAATTTTTAATATTCGTTGGCACCCGTTTCAACTCAATCCAGAGATGCCGGCGCAGGGAATGGATCGGCGTACCTATCTAGAAACGAAATTTGGTGGTAAAGAGGCAGCGGTTAAAGCCTACGCGCCCGTGGTTGAGCATGCTGAAAAGGCAGGGCTTGCATTGAATTTAGAAGCAATATCACATACACCGAATACGCTTGATGCCCATCGGTTGATCCATTGGGCTGGTGTGGAAGAGAAACAAAATTCCGTAGTGGACTTGCTATTTGAAGCCTATTTTCAACGGGGACGAAATATTGGAGATATTGAAGTGCTCGCCGATATTGCCGATAGCTGCGGCATGGATGCGGCTATGGTCTTGAAACTTTTGAACTCAGAGGCGGACAAAGAGGAAACGCACGCGCGCGATGCATCTGCGCGTGAAATGGGGGTGAACTCGGTGCCCACGTTCATCGTTGCGGGCCAACACGCGGTTCCAGGCGCACAACCCGCTGCTTTATGGACGCAAGTAATTGCCGAGCTTAAAGAGAATAAAAGTCTAAAAACATAAGTTTAGAGGGGGTTGTTTATCGGCCTTAAGAATAAGGCCTCAGTATTATGGGGTGTTATTTTAGAAATCTACTTTGTTGCGTAAAGGTATTGTTGGACAGAAAGCCAGTCTTAAAGACAAGCGCATTTATTTGGAATTACGCGTTCGGCGCAGTTAGATCGCGCTTCTGGCGATTAACTTTGTTGAAATTCAAACGTTTTACCGTTTAGCCGGGGATGGAACAAATTTGATCAAGACGCGCATGCCCTGCATAAGCAGTTTTGGCCAGCGCGGCCGCCAGATTACTGAAAACTCCAATACGCGATGTATTGGCCCGTTTTGTCAGAAAGATATTTAAAAAAAATCAGTTCACTGTCTGTGCTGTAGCCATAAAAAAAGGGAGGCATTAAGCCCCCCTTTAGTTTCGCCGTTCAAGCTCATCATTTTTACCGCTCGATATCTATATTTTTTTGCCTGTGGCCTGAACGCCGTTCGGGGGCGAGCGCACCCGCCCCTTGTCTCTTAGCTACATCCCGACGTTGCTCCGCAGGTGTTGCATTTCATGCAGGTGCCGTTACGCACCAATGTATAATTGCCGCAATCTCCGCAGGGGTCGCCTTCATAACCCTGCATTTTGGCCTTGCTGCGCAAATCCATTTCAGTCGCAACCGCGGGTGTGCTTATTTCTGTTTCAACCAATACCGCGCTGGGAGTAGCACCCAACTCGACATCAGCAACCTCTGCGGCGCCGCCTTGCAGCATGGCTAAATCTTCGGGCAGACGCTTGCGCAAATAACCAGACGAACTGATTTTTTTCAGCACTGCCAGTGACTTAGACGCTGCATCTTCTGTGACTTCTTGAACATTTTGAACCGTGTCATCTTGTCCACGCCCCAAATCATCAAAGGCTGCCCCCTCCGGTGCCACATGTGCAAGATCCGTGCGATCCAGATAGCTGACGGCCAATTCCCGGAATATATAATCAAGGATCGACGTTGCATTTTTGATGCTGTCGTTGCCCTGCACCATGCCCGCCGGCTCAAATTTCGTAAACGTAAAGGCGTCTACAAATTCTTCCAGCGGCACACCATATTGTAAGCCAACGGATACCGCGATTGCAAAATTATTCATCATAGCGCGGAAGCCGGCGCCTTCTTTATGCATATCGATGAAGATTTCGCCCAAAGCACCATCAGAATATTCGCCGGTTCTAAGGTAGACTTTGTGCCCGCCGACGATGGCTTTTTGGGTATAACCTTTGCGGCGATGCGGCATCTTTTCGCGATGTGATTTTATAATCTCTTTTACGACGACTTTCTCAACAATTTTTTCAGCAATTACCGCTGCTTTTTCTTGTTGGCTGCCCGTTTCAAGTATTTCCGCGGCCTCATCGTCGTCCTCAACCAGCGCCGCGGCTAAAGGTTGCGAAAGCTTCGATCCATCGCGATATAAAGCGTTTGCCTTTACACCCAATGACCAGCTCAACTCATAAGCCTTTTGACAATCTTCAATTGTCGCATCATTCGGCATGTTAATGGTCTTTGAGATAGCACCCGAAATAAATGACTGCGCAGCAGCCATCATGTAAATATGACTGTTCACGCTTAGAAAGCGCTTGCCTTTTTTTCCACATGGGTTGGCGCAATCAAAGATTTCATAATGCGATTCTGACAGATGCGGCGCATTCTCAAGCGTCATGGTTCCGCATACATGATCATTTGCAGCATCAATTTCAGCCTTTGAGAAACCCAAATGACGCAGCAGGTCAAAGCTTGGATCATTCAGCTTAGCCGCAGGAATGCCCAACACTTTCGTGCAAAAATCAGCGCCCAGCGTCCATTGATTGAACACAAAGCGGATGTCAAAAGCAGAGGCCAGCGCCGCTTCAATCTTATCCAGCTCTGTTTTTCCAAACCCATGTCCGATTAAGCTCGTATGGTTGATCGCGGGCGCGTTACCAATGCTTCCATGACCCACCGCATATGACACAATCTCTTCTATTTTCGAACTACTATAGCCAAGCTTTTCGAGCGCTCCGGGCACTGAACGGTTGATGATTTTAAAATATCCACCTCCTGCAAGCTTTTTAAACTTTACAAGCGCGAAATCGGGCTCGATGCCGGTGGTATCACAATCCATAACCAGCCCAATCGTGCCCGTGGGCGCAATTACGGTCGTTTGCGCGTTGCGATAGCCGTGCTTCTGCCCCAGATCCAACGCTTGATCCCAGCTGTTGCGGGCAAGCTCTACCAGGCTTTGATCCGGGCAATTCGCGGCATCCAGCGGCAACGGTTTTACGTCCAGTTTTTCATACCCATCCACGGCGCTTTGCGCCGCGTTCCGATGATTGCGGATCACGCGCAGCATATGCTCGGCGTTCTTTTTATACCCCGGGAACGCCCCCAATTCACCCGCTATTTCAGCGCTTGTTGCGTAGCTCACACCGGTCATTAATGCGGTTAATGCCCCGCAAAGCGCACGCCCCTCAACGCTGTCATAGCCGTAGCCCATATTCATGAGCAAACCGCCAATATTGGCATAACCCAAACCAAGCGTTCTAAAATCATAAGACCGCTGCGCAATCTCTTTTGATGGGAACTGCGCCATCATCACAGAAATTTCCAACGTCACAGTCCAAAGCCGCGTCGCGTGCATGTAATCGGCAGATTGGAATTTTCCGTCCTTTAAGAACGTTAATAAATTCATAGAGGCCAAGTTACAGGCCGTATCATCCAAGAACATATATTCTGAACACGGGTTAGAGCCGCGGATTTCACCATCTTCGGGGCATGTATGCCAAGCGTTTACCGTATCGTGATATTGAATGCCCGGATCGGCGCAGGCCCAAGCCGCATGTCCAACATCCTGCCACAGCTTCCGGGCTTTGATGGTTTTGGCGACCGATCCATCCGTACGACGTAGCAATTCCCAATCCGCATCGTTTTCCACCGCCTTCAGAAACGCATCTGTTACGCGAATTGAGTTGTTTGAGTTTTGACCCGACACAGAGGCGTAGGCCTCGCTATCCCAATCTGTATCATAGGTTGGGAATTCAATGCTATCATAGCCCTGCTTGGCGTAATCCAGAACCCGCTTCACATATGTTTCCGGGATAGCAACTTTCTTTGCCGCCCGAATTGCCGATTTCAAAGAGGTGTTCTTGCTTGGATCTACCGAATCTTCGCTGCTTCCATCCCAAGCCCGGATTGCGGCAAATATTTCATTCAGCTTGGCCTCATGCATTTTGCTGCCCGCGACGATACTGGCAACCTTTTGTTCTTCTTTCACTTTCCAATTGATGAAATTTTCAATATCGGGATGATCCGCGTCACAAATCACCATTTTGGCGGCTCTGCGCGTTGTACCGCCCGATTTTATCGCCCCAGCGGCGCGGTCACCAATTTTTAAGAAGCCCATCAGGCCGGATGATTTTCCGCCCCCAGAAAGCGGCTCACCATCGCCGCGCAATGAACTAAAGTTAGTGCCGGTGCCGGATCCGTATTTGAACAGGCGCGCTTCGCGCACCCACAGATCCATAATACCACCCTCATTCACCAAATCATCTGAGACTGATTGAATGAAGCAAGCGTGTGGTTGCGGATGCTCATAAGCAGATTTTGATTTTACAAGCTTGCCGGTTTTGTAATCCACGTAATGGTGACCCTGGCTTGGACCATCAATACCATAAGCCCAATGCAGGCCTGTATTGAACCATTGTGGACTGTTGGGCGCAGCGCGCTGGGTCGCCAGCATATGGCGCATTTCGTCATAATACGCGCGCGCATCCTCTTCGGTTGAAAAATAGCCGCCCTTCCAGCCCCAATACGCCCAAGCTCCCGCCAAACGGTTGAATACCTGCTTTGAAGACGTTTCGCCGGTGATCGGCGTTGAGGGTGATGCCGCGACCGAGCGCCAAAGAAACTCGGGCACGCCTGCCTCCTTAACGCGCTTCAATTCGGTCGGTACGCCCGCTTTGCGAAAATATTTCTGCGCAATCACATCGCTTGCAACCTGCGACCATGTCGCTGGCACTTCAATATTCTCAAGCGAAAAAACAACCGTACCGTCGGGATTTTTGATTTCTGAGGATGTGGTGACAAACTCAATCCCGCCATATGCATCGGCTGATTTTTTTGTAAAATTGCGTTCAATTTTCATTTTAACGTGCCTCTTTTTATACTCGCCGGTTCCCGGCTGATTGGCGCAACGGCCATCTGAGCCCCAACGCGTGTTTCCGAAGGTCAAACAACCATTTCATTTCGTTTGCCGCCCTGCCCTAACACCACATCTTGTGTCATGCGAGCCAATTTGCACAAATTGACGTATATGTGTGGGGTTGGTCAATCGGTTTTTTTAAAAATTTTCAAATAAAATTACTTGACTTCACAGTCTGGAATTTTTTCCAAATCTCAACTTGCAAGTTACGCCAGAGGCTTAAATATGTCTGGGTATGTCATCACTTGAGAAAAACTGAGTTTTTCTTAAAGGTTAGCAGAAGAACTTGAGCTTTATGCAAACACATATAGCGATAGCCCGCCGATTCATTTTGCGTGATATGTTCCGCAAAATACCAAAGCAAGATCTCAAACTTATCCAATGGCTTTTGATGCAGTTTGGTCACGGCGCTTTAGCTGTTTTCCTTTATCAATCCGCATATGCTCTTAATTTAAGCATTTTTAATGCATTAACTTTGGTCGCATGCGGCAAAGTATCAGGTCTATATATACTGATTGAAACATGTCAAAAATGTCTAAATATGCGCTTTTCTTATAACGTTTATTTGGGTGTGCACCTTTGTTCCAGGGAGTTTTTGGTAAAATAGGTGGCTCAAATAGACCTGCTTTAACCTCATGTTTCCCAGTCTGATCTGAAAGTTTTGAATATTAGACGATTGAGAGTGGCGTTGTGCAGCGACAAACGCTTTAAACGCGCAATTTTTTAATCCACGCGGCCACATAAAACCTGATTCTGACAGCGGGCTCCCAAGGAACACGTAACCTGCGATGCGCGACGAAACGAGCTATTGCGCCTAAAGCGCATATCATTGCCGGCTGTTTAAGATTAAATCTGCTGCTTTTTCTGCAATCATGATGGTTGGAGCGTTGGTGTTTCCGCTGGTAATACACGGCATTGCGCTGGCATCGGCCACTCTTAAGCCTTCTATGCCGCGAAGGTGCAGTTTTTCGGTCAAGGGCGCCGTTACATCTTGCCCCATACGCACGCTACATGTTGGATGAAAAATCGTTGTCCCAATCTCTCCCGCCGCGTGAATTAGATCGTGATCCGTTTGCGCTTGCAGCCCTGGTTTTTGCTCTTTTGGCTGATATTGCTGCAAGGCGGGCTGCGCCATAATCTTTCGCGTGAGGTTAATTGCATCGATTGCCACCAATCGATCGCCTTCGCTAGACAGAAAATTGGGAGATATTAAGGGGGCATCAAGGGGGTTTGAGCTGGAAAGCCGCACCTCTCCGCGGCTTTCAGGCCGCAAATGGCAAACAGAGGCGGTGATTGCGGGGTAATCATGAAGTGGTTCGCCAAAAGCATCTAAAGACAAAGGCTGCACATGGTATTCTAAATCTGCCGTTGCCACATCCGGGCGTGATTTTGCAAAAGCCCCCAATTGAGAGGGCGCCATCGACATGGGTCCAGACCGTTTAAGTAAATATTCACCAGCAATTTTAGCTTTCCCAAAAACCGAATTGGCCAAAGTATTCAGCGTTTTTGCCCCCGTTAAACGCCATGAACAGCGCAACTGCAGGTGATCTTGCAGATTTGCGCCAATTTCGGGACTATGGTGAAGCACTTCAACGCCATGCGCTTGTAGATGCGGCGCGGGCCCTATCCCCGATAATTGCAAAAGATGCGGAGATCCTATAGCCCCCGCGCACAGAATGACTTCCGCCCTTGCATAAGCCGTTTTTTGGGTTGCGCCTTGTTGATACTCTACCCCAACCGCACGGTTTTGTTTTACAATGACGCGCCGCGTTTGGGCATGCGTTTTTAAATATAGATTATCTTTGTGTTTGATCGTTTTAAGAAAAGAGCCTGCCGTATTTGATCGCCAGCCGGAGCGTTGATTTACTTTGAAATATCCAACCCCTTCATTATCGCCTGTGTTGAAATCATCCACCGGCGGAATGCCTGCGCTTATCGCAGCCCGACGCCAATCATCCAACACTGGCCAATGCAGCCTTTGCCGCTCAACGCGCCATTCACCGCCCGCCCCGTGATATTCAGATGCCCCATCTACATAATCTTCGGATTTTTTAAAATAAGGCAGCACGTCATCCCACCCCCAGCCCACAAGGCCTAATTGTCGCCAGTGATCATAATCCGCGGCCTGCCCGCGCAAATAGAGCATTCCGTTTATGGAGCTGCAACCACCTAATATTTTTCCCCGTGGGTATAACAAGCTGCGATTGTTCAAACCGATCTGTGGTTGTGTTTTAAACTGCCAATCTGTGCGTGGATTATCAATGCAATATAAATAACCCATTGGTATATGCACCCAGTGATAATTATCACGCCCCCCCGCCTCTAACAGCAATGTTTTATGACCCGCCTCGACCAAACGCTTCGCCAAAACACAGCCCGCGCTGCCCGCCCCAACAATAATGTAATCAAATTCCATAAACGCTATTAAACCCTATTTTCTAATCGAGGTGTTACTTTTTTGAACGCTATTTTTATAAGTCTGCATAAAGAATCCACCTATTCAGGAAAGGCGATTGCACGCAAAATTTAAACGGTATTTCCGAGCTTGGCGTATATTTTTTCTGATCTCTGCCATCTGGCTGCAAAGCGTTGCGTACATAAAATTTATGAAAGCGCGCCATAATTTAGTTCCTAAAGTTGTTAACGCAGTGAAAGATTGAAAGGTAAGTTTTCAAAAGCCTTTTGCGTAAAACTAACCGCATTAAACCGGATCGTAATTATTACAGGTGGTTTCGTTAATTTTAACGCGGTGCAAAGAAGGTAAAACGTTTTTTCCGTTGAATTCAAAAACATTCATATTCGCAATTAAAATAGCAAGCTTATGCTTTTGGATTAATTCGTTACAAAGGATATGAAAGCGTGGTGGATTAAGTTAAACAGCGAATACGCGCGGCGTAAAAAGGTTTATTCGAAATGGTACATCGGGTTTTGATTTTGGGCGGGGGTTTCGCTGGATTATACGCTGCCCGCAATCTGCAACGCTTAATGGGCAAAAAAGCGGCAATCGAAGTTGTAAATCGTGAGAATTATTTTGTGTTCCAACCTCTCTTGCCCGAGGTGGCAGGCGGCGCGATTTCAGCGGTAAATGCTGTTTCGCCTTTGCGCTTTCTCACGCGGGAGATTTTTATACGAAAAGCTGAGGTTGATAGTATCAACCCAGAGGCGCAAACTGTAACCGTTTTTCAAGGTGTACAGCGCCGACCTACGGTTTTGGAGTATGATCACCTGATTATTGCGCTGGGGTCTGGAAGCGATTTAACCCGCACACCCGGCCTAAGCGAACACGCCTTCACCATGAAAACGCTCAGTGATGCGCGGCGGTTAAGGGCGCACGTGATCGAGCGGCTGGAACATGCGGATATCACCCGCCTTCCCGAGGTGAAGAAAGGCGCCCTTACCTTCACCGTGATCGGAGGGGGGTTTTCGGGAATTGAAACCGTGGGTGAGATAAAAGAATTGATCGATCGCTCGTTACGCTACTATCCAAATATAAATGCCTCAGAAATACGCGTTGTCGTGTTAGAATTTGCCGATCGTATCTTGAATGAAATGCCTGAAAGTCTCGCGGCTTATGCGCAGAACAAATTAAACCAGCGGGGCATTGAAGTGCAGCTTGGCGTCGGTGTCGCAGAAGCAACGGGGACGCAGCTTGTCACCACAACCGGAGAGGTGATTGATACGCGCACCATCGTGGCCACCATTGGCAATACGCCGGCGCCCGTGGTTGCTAAGATGCCTCTAACGCTTGAGCAGGGGCGTATTTTGGTTCGGCGTGATTTTCGGGCGGATGGGTTTGAAAACATTTGGGCGATTGGGGATTGTGCGTTAATACCAATGACTGATACGGCCTCAGCCCGCGAAGATTTCGCCCCTCCAACAGCCCAATTTGCCGTGCGAGAGGCAAAGCATTTGGCACAAAATGTTGTTGCAGCCCTTCAAAATCAGAATTTGAAGAAGTTTCATTACAGTTCAAAAGGATCGCTGGCCTCGCTTGGCGCCGGGCGCGGTGTCGCGGAAGTTTATGGTATCAAGCTGACAGGCCGTTTGGCCTGGTTGTTATGGCGGGTCTATTACATTTCGTTTTTACCCGGCATGCAAACCCGCATCTCTGTGCTTTGGAACTGGCTGATGGACGGGTTTTCTCCCCGCTCAGTGGTTCAGATTAATTCGGAAAAGCCGCAAGATGCGCGATATGTTTTATACCGCGCGGGGGATCGAATTTACGAAAATGGCGCGCGCTCAGACGGGTTTTACACGATCGCTAGCGGCAGCGTAGAAATCACGGGCATAGATCCCGAAACCGGAGAAGAGACATCCCGCGTTCTTATCGCGGGCGATCACTTTGGAGAACGTTTGCTGATAGGAGCAACGCGGCGGATTGCCACCGCGGTTGCGATCGAAGACACAAAGGTTTTGGTGTTAACGCGCGATGAGTTTTTAAAACTTGCTGAGGGCCTTCCCTTCTTTCGTACATATTTCGAAACCCATTTACAAAACTCGGGACTTGGAAGCATCGAGGCTGAAAACAGGGATAGAGCTTTGTAACTGTTGAAAATACCATATTATCTTATCGAGCATGCTTTTGCGCGGCGCGCTTGTGGGCGCGCGCTTTAATGCGATTATTATTGGCATGGCATGCCCAACTTGCTCACTCCAGTTGTAAAATACATCATCAATCAAATCCGTTATGTCGAAAATAAATTGCCTTAAACAATAAGCGCCCGCGCCAGAACCGCGCAGCGCCTAAAACCCTTAACCGGGCCGTTGACAGCAATCCCCAACTATTGCTTTCTACGCATCTCGCCACTTGCTTCAAAAAGGTATATTCATGTCTCAACAATTTGCACGCTTTCCCAGCCTATCCGGGAAAACAGTTTTTATGACAGGCGGCGCCTCCGGGATTGGCGCCGAGATTGTTAAGGCCTTTTCCGGTCAAGGCGCGAAGGTTGGGTTTTTAGATCTAGATCAGACACGCAGCGCAGAATTGGCTGAAATGCTCGGCCCAGATGTCGCGTTTGAAATTTGTGACCTGCGCGATATTACTGCGCTTAAATTAGCCTTGGATGCGTTGACTGACCGGATTGGTAGCGCCGATGTGGTGGTGAACAATGCCGCAAGAGATGACCGACATGATTGGCAGGATGTTACGGTTGAGTATTGGGACGAACGCATGGCCACAAATTTACGTCACCAATTCTTTACATTACAACATCTTGCGCCAGGAATGATTGAACGCGGTGGCGGGTCTATCATAAATATCGGCTCGAATTCATGGTGGGAAGCAGGCGGTGGGTTTCCAGCCTATGCGACCGCAAAATCGGCCGTGCATGGCCTGACCCGAACGATGGCGCGTGATTTGGGAAAACACCGCATTCGGGTCAATACCGTTGTACCAGGCTGGATTATGACCGAGCGCCAAAAAGACCTTTGGGTCACGCCGGAAGGTTTGGAAAATCAGCGTAAAAGGCAATGCCTTCCCGACTTGATCGATCCGGTCTATGTGGCGCGCATGGTTCTCTTCTTGGCCTCAGATGATGCAGCCATGTGCACGGCAAATAACTATATGGTCGAAGCGGGTTCGATCTAAGATTTGAACGTCTATTAGCCGACGTTAAATAATTTTGAACGGGTTTGGCTATTCTGATTGCACGGCTTCAATTTTTCGCCATTTGGCGACGTTTTTATTATGCTCTGCCAGCGTTTCGGCAAAGGCATGCCCGCCCGTGCCATCGGCAACAAAAAACACCAGATTTGTCGTCTCGGGGTTCAACGCGGCTTCAATACTCGCCTTACCAGGATTGGCGATCGGCGTCGGGGGCAATCCTTTATTCGTATACGTGTTCCAAGGGGTATCTTTGCGCAATTCACTGCGCCGCAAGCCGCGCCCCAGCACAGCTTGACCTTTCGTAATGCCATAAATCACCGTTGGATCGGTTTGCAGCGGCATGCCTCTGTTTAAACGGTTGATAAACACGCTGGCCACGAGCCGTCGTTCGGCAGCCATGGCGGTTTCCTTTTCGATAATCGAGGCAAGTATCAGCGCCTCTTGGGGCGTAGAGAGAGGCAAACCCTCGGCGCGCAAGGCCCAAGCCTCACCCAAATAGCTTTCTTGGGTTTGGATCATGCGCTGCAACAGCCCGGTTCTTGTATCTCCATTTCGCAGCTCATAACTGATCGTCGCAAGGCTGCCTTCGGCCGGAATTTCAAGAATATCACCGGTTAAAATATCAATATTTGATAGGGCTTCAACCACCTGCCAAGAGGTTATGCCCTCGGCCATGGTTAAACGGAAGCGCAAGCCCGGGAGAGCAATCGCTTTTTTATAAGCCGCGGGTGGCGCTTGTGACAGTTCAAAACTATCGATTTCGATCAGTTTTTGCGTGACGGGATCCATTTCGCGTATTTGAGCTTGCGTTGTGTTAATTCCCAAGCGGAACACGATCTCAGTACCGCAGGTATTTGCCCCACCGCGGGTTACAATATCTGCAATCTCGCGCATTGAAGACCCTTGGGGAATTAAGAAACTGCCTGCCTTTAATTGCGCTGTTTTGTTTTCATACTCGCTGCCAATACGAAATATCGCAGGTTGTGACAGGGCGCCCATCTCGTCTAATTTCTGCGATAATTTGCGCATGGTTTGACCACGGTCAACCAGCAAACATTTTGCTTCAGAAAGCGGACCTGCCCCAAAATATTGCGCCTGCCCCCAAAGCGCGAGCGCTCCGATCAGCAGAAACACCAAGATTAGAAAGGTCAGCGCATTGGACGCTGCGCTTCGCCACATTAGCGGGCTTTGCCCAAAACGAGTGAGGCGTTAGTGCCTCCAAAACCGAATGAGTTTGAAAGTGCAACGTCAATTTTGCGCGGACGGTTTTTATTCGCCGCCAAATCAACCGCTGTTTCCACCGCCAGATCATCAAGGTTGATTGTTGGGGGGGCCACTTGATCGCGAATTGCCAGAATGGTGAAGATGGCCTCAATGGCGCCGGCAGCCCCCAAAAGGTGGCCAGTGGCGGATTTTGTTGAGCTCATTGTTAAATTTGAAGCCGCCTCACCCATCATGCGTTCCACTGCCGCCAATTCAATCACATCCGCCATTGTCGAAGTGCCATGCGCGTTAATGTAATCAACCGCCTCTGGTTGCAATGCGGCTTTAGACAGCGCAGCGCGCATGGCGCGCTCTCCGCCTTCGCCATCCTCAGAAGGGGCGGTAATATGATAGGCATCCCCAGATAGCCCATAGCCCAAAACTTCAGCGTATATCTTGGCGCCGCGCGCAACAGCGTGCTCATATTCTTCCAGCACAACGACGCCGCTGCCTTCGCCCATCACGAAGCCGTCACGATTGCGATCATAAGGGCGCGAGGCCGCTTGGGGATTATCGGCATAATTGGTCGATAGCGCTTTACAAGCGTTAAACCCGGCTATTCCGATTTCGGAAATTGCGGCTTCGGCACCTCCGGCCACCATCACGTCTGCATCATTGGTTTGGATCAACCGCGCGGCATCGCCAATCGCATGCGCCCCCGTGGAGCAGGCGGTCACCACCGAGTGATTTGGGCCTTTAAAGCGAAAACGAATACTCACCTGTCCGGAGACAAGATTGATCAACGCTCCCGGGATAAAAAACGGCGAAACCCGACGTGGTCCGCGTTCTTTGATCAAAATGGCGGTCTCGGCAATCGAATTAAGCCCACCGATTCCCGATCCGATCATAACTCCGGTGCGCAGACGCCCCGCTTCATCTTCGGGCATCCAGCCGGAATCCTCAACTGCCTCAACAGCGGCAGCGATCCCATAAAGGATAAAATCATCTATTTTCCGCTGCTCTTTGACCGCTAGGACATCATCGGCATTAAAGCTTGCGCCGCTGCCATCGCCAAGCGGCACTTCGCAGGCATACTTCGTTGCAACCTGCTCGGCGTCAAACCGCGTGATTAAGCCTGCACCGGATTGTCCGGCCAAGATGCGTGACCACGTGGCCTCTACGCCATTCGCCAAAGGCGTTACCATTCCAAGACCTGTGACAACCACTCGACGCATCAGCCCGTCCTTCTAATGTAATTATTTTACCTATAAACTCAGGCTCTTTAAATAAGACTATTTGTTGGAAATCACAAGAATTAGCACTTCGGATTTGCAATAAAAAAAGCCTCTGCCATTTCTGACAGAGGCGTAATTCAGCATTTAAGGGTGCAAGCTTAGGACGCTTCACCGATAAATTTAACGGCATCCCCAAATGTTTGGATGTTTTCTGCGGCATCGTCAGGAATTTCAATTCCGAACTCTTCTTCAAAAGCCATGACCAATTCTACTGTGTCCAAGCTGTCGGCGCCAAGGTCATCAATGAATGATGCATTGTCGGCAACTTTATCTTCTTCAACACCAAGATGCTCCACAACAATCTTTTTTACGCGGTCTGCGATATCGCTCATATTTCATTCCTCATTTTATGCGGGCCGAGCCCAGTTAACCACTCTGCGAGCGGGTCTTACCTGTTTTGTGGTTTCCCTAAGCCACAGGCGCCAACCAGTCAAGAGCCCTTGCCAAACACGCGCTGGCACTTCTGCGCCGCCTATAGCACAGCTTATTAATTAGGCAAATGATTTCGGCAAAAATATGCCTTTTTCGGTCAAATCTAAAAACTTCTGGGTTTTTCCGTCTAGCTGAACGGTTCGCGCCCTTTTGGGCGCGCGCTAAATCATCGCCATGCCACCATTCACATGCAAAGTGCTGCCCGTCACATAGCCTGAGCCATCGCTTGCGAGAAACGCAACTGCGCTGGCAATATCTTCCGCGGCGCCCATCCGCCCCGCCGGGATTTGTGCTAAAATTGCCTCTTTGCGATCATCAGCCAATTTATCCGTCATTGCGGTCGCGATAAACCCTGGCGCGACCACATTTACCGTTATACCACGGCTGGCCACCTCATAGGCCAGTGATTTTGACATTCCAACCATTCCAGCTTTTGAGGCCGCATAATTGCCTTGACCGGGATTGCCCGTCGCGCCCACGATCGAGCTGATATTGATAATCCGCCCCCACCGGGACTTCATCATACCACGCAAAGCGCCTTTGCACAGCTTCATTGTGGCGGTGAGATTGACATCGATCACAGATTGCCATTCCTCATCTGACATCCGCATGAATAAATTATCTCGGGTGATACCTGCGTTGTTCACTAAGATATCAAGGCTACCAAGGGTTTCGATGGCTTGCTTGGGCAAGACCTCAACCGCGGCCATATCGCTTAAATTGCAGGGCAATATATAGGCTCGTTCACCCAGTTCTTCAGCAAGCCTCTCAAGCGGTTCCTGCCGCGTTCCACTTAACGCCACCTTGGCACCCGCAGCGTGCAGCTTACGGGCGATCGCGCTGCCAATCCCACCTGATGCTCCGGTTACTAGTGCGCTTTTGTCATTTAAATCATACATTTAAAACTCCACCCTTATGTGCTTATCGCTGCGGATATGTCATCAGGCGTTGCGATGTTTTTACAAGCGACAGCCCGATCAATACGCCGCACCATCCCCGAAAGCGCTTTACCCGCGCCTATTTCCCAAATCTCTGATACCTGCTGCTCAACCATCCACTGCACCGATTCACGCCAGCGCACCGAGGCCGTAATTTGTTGGAATAACAACTCGCGGATTTGTTCGGGTGCGCTGACGGCTTCAGCTTTGACATTGCAGACCAACGGCACTGTTGGGGCCGTGATAGCGACCGTTGATAAGGCTTGCGCCATTTCTGCCGCCGCTGGGGCCATCAAATCGCAGTGAAATGGAGCGCTTACAGGCAACAGCAAGGCGCGTTTTGCACCGGCCCCTTTGGCCAAAGCAATAGCTCTTTCCACGGCTCCGACATGCCCCGATACGACAACCTGCCCTGGATCATTATCATTTGCGGCTTGACAGATTTCGCCCTGGGCAGCCTCAGCTGCAAGCTTTGCAACAGCTGAAAAGTCAAGGCCAAGGATCGCGGCCATGGCCCCCATGCCAACCGGCACCGCCGTTTGCATTGCCTGCCCGCGTTTGCGCAAAAGGCGCGCGGTATCTGCCACTGACAAAGCGCCTGCAATCGCCAAGGCCGAATATTCCCCTAAAGAATGGCCGGCCACATAATCCACACCGTCTAAGCCCAAACCCTCTGATTGCAACGCGCGAAACGCCGCCAAAGAGGTGGCCATCAGCGCCGGTTGTGCGTTTTCGGTTAGGGTTAACGCGCTCAGGTCCCCTTCCCAGATCAACCCGCTCAGATTCTCGTTCAACGCGTCATCAACTTCCTGAAAAACGGCTTTTGCCTCGGGATAGGCCTCAGATAACGCCCGCCCCATTCCGATTGTTTGTGCACCCTGTCCCGGGCAAACATATGCGCGTGCCAATGCTCTTTTCCTTTTTTATTGCTTTTAATGGGGATATCCAACCCAAGCGGGCGGTGCAATGCTTTTCACCAAAACCAGCAGAGACTGGGCGGGTGCGTTAAAGGCGGGGCGGCCTCAGCGAGGGCCAATCACAATGCCTGTGCCACGCCTCACCCATGCATAATAGCTGTAAATCATCGCCCCTTGCCGCCATAAGCTGCAGCCCAAAGGGCAATCCTGCGGCGCCAAACCCAGCAGGAAGATTGATCACTGGCACCCCCAATAGGCTGGCAGGCGTTACGACCTGCATCCAGCGGTGATAACTGTCCATGGGGTGAGCGTTGATATGGGTTGGATAGGGTCTGTTAGCATCAAAAGGCCAAATCTGCGTCGAGGGCAAAATAATTGCATCATAGGTTTCAAGAAGTTTCGTATATTTTCTAAACCAGCTTGTGCGCAAAACGCTGGCTGCGTGTAGCTCTTGGCCGGTAAAGCTTAAACCGCGCTCTATTTCCCAAATCGCCTCGGGTTTTAACAGTTTTCGGTGATCGGGCGTGTGATAATGCGTGGCTTCTGAACAGGCAATTGCCCAAGATCTAAGGATGATCCAACTTTGCCAGATATCATCTAGGGAAAACGGAGCCTCAAGACTGTCCACTTCCGCCCCCAGCTCTGTAAACGCATGAACCGCCGCGTCTGATGCGCCAATTAGCTCGGGTTCGATTGGCAATTGCCCCGACCAATCACCCAGCCATGCCAAACGCTTTCCGTTTAAATCCGGCTGCATCAGCTTTAAGTAATCTTGCGCTTTTAAACCTTGAGGTTGCCGCATGTCAGGCCCTGCTTGCACGCTTAAAAACGCCGCCAAATCGCGGGGCGATCGGGCCATCGGGCCCTGCGTGGTGTTTTGTTGCAAAAACATCTCAGCGCCAGGCTCAGAGGGCACCAATCCAAAGCTTGGTCGAAACCCGTAGACATTGTTCCAAGCTGCTGGATTGCGCAAAGAGCCCATCATATCAGAGCCATCTGCCAAAGGCAGCATGCGGGTAGAAAGCGCCGCCGCAGCCCCACCAGAGGATCCCCCGGCGCTTTTGCTCAGATCATAGGGGTTATAGGTTGTGCCATGAACCGGGTTGTATGTATGGCTGCCTAGACCAAACTCGGGCGTATTTGTTTTTCCAATGATGATAGCCCCTGCGGCGCGCACGCGTGCAACCGCAATATCATCTTTTTCTGCGATGTAATCTGCAAAGATCGCAGAGCCCATAGAGCTCGGCATATCTTTGACATCATGCAGATCTTTAATCGCAATCGGCAGTCCATGCATCCAACCTGTGCGGCTTGATTTATCCGCCTGCGCCGCTTGGACTAGCAGATCCGCCTCCTCGCGCAGGGATATTATCGCATTAACCTGCGGATTTATCGTTTTGATGCGGGCCAAGGTGTCTTGCATCAGTTCAACCGCGCTGATTTGGCGCCTATTTAACAGCTCTGCCTGCGCAAGTGCGCTTTTGAACAGAGCGCTCATTCTCGAACGCTATTTTGGCTATATACGCAGCCGTGAAGCGGCCAAAACATAGTTAACATGTTCAGGCTGCGATGCCTTGTCATTTTGGTATTGCAGCGCAGATAATTGGCGTTCCAAGGTTGAAAGAATATACACCTGATAGCGCGCTGCTCAGTCAAGATCACTGGCCTCTGCCCTTGATTTTCCTGATACATCCTGCGCCAAAGTGGCCGCCATGAACGCATCTAAATCCCCATCCAAAACCCCTTTTGTGTCAGAGGTTTCATGTCCCGTGCGCAGATCTTTCACCATCTGATACGGTTGCAAAACGTAAGATCGAATTTGATTGCCCCAACCGGCATCGCCTTTATTCTCATGAGCTTCGTTAATGGCAGAATTACGGCGGTCTAACTCCATTTGATAAAGCCGAGACTTCAAGGCTTTCATCGCAATATCACGGTTTTGATGTTGCGATTTTTCTGAGCTGGTGACCACAATGCCTGTTGGATGATGGGTGATCCGTACCGCAGAATCGGTGGTGTTCACATGCTGCCCCCCGGCCCCGGACGAGCGATATGTATCGATCCGAATATCTGCAGGGTTGACCTCTATATCAATATTATCATCCACCACGGGATAGACCCACACCGAGCAAAAGGATGTGTGCCGTTTGGCGGCAGAGTCAAAAGGAGAAATACGCACCAAACGGTGCACCCCGCTTTCAGATTTCAGCCAGCCATAAGCGTTTTGACCGCTAATTTTATAGGTCACCGATTTAATGCCAGCCTCTTCCCCGGGCGTTTCGGATTGCATTTCGATTTTATAACCAGCTTTCTCAGACCATCGCAGATACATCCGCGCCAGCATCGAGGCCCAATCGCAGCTTTCAGTGCCACCCGCGCCCGAATGCACTTCGAGAAACGTATCATTGCTGTCGGCCTCACCGTTCAATAAGGCTTCCAGTTCTTTTGCAGCGGCTTTCTTGGCCAGTTCGTTCAAAGCGCTTTGTGCATCAGAAATTACTTCTTGATCGTCTTCCATTTCGCCCAGTTCGATCATTTCAACATTGTCATTCAGATCTTGCGCGATACTGTCATGCACCGCCACCGCATCCACAAGAGTCTGGCGTTCGCGCATCAATTTCTGCGCGCTGTCTGGATTGTTCCAGAGGTCAGGATCTTCTACCCGCGCGTTGAATTCTTCCAGCCGATGCGAGACGGTGTCCCAATTTAAACGTTGCCGAAGCAAGGCCAATGATTTGTTGATTTCAGATACAGTCGTTACGATGTCAGCGCGCATAGGCTTCCCAGTTTTAAAGCGTTGCGCTAGGGTTTACAGAAGCCAGCCCGAACTGACAAGACGAGCGCTTTTGCTTTGCCAGCACTGTTTCAAATTTTAATACAACCCCCCAGAGCTGAGCGTGCCAATGCTGGCTTTGGGCCCAACCGTGACGCTTTTTCCTGAAGAGGTCTGGATTTCGCGGCTGATTTGTTCTTCGGTATCTACACGCTCAAAATTGCTGCCCATCGCAAACCCTCCGTCAAAAGCCACCCCAAATACCGGCTCTTCGCCGTCGCGAAAATATTCAGCCACAACATTGTCGCCTTCTGCCTCATCTGGAAGGCGCGCGCCCGTGAAACGATCTATATTTATAAATTGGCCTCCCTCTGGCACTGTGAAGGGCCCGCCGCCGAATTTTTCTGTGGCAGCTTGCATATATTCGTTGAAAACCGGACCGCACATGCCGCCGCCATAAGCGCGTTTCCCAAGCGGCTTGGGAAAATCATGTCCAATGTAGCAACCGGCAACAAAATTACTGGTAAACCCAACAAACCAAACATCTTTTGACTGGTTGGTCGTGCCGGTTTTGCCTGCTGCCGGCACCTCTAAGTTGATGCTGTTGCGGGCTGTCCCCCGGTCTACGACGCCTTGCATCATCGAGGTGAGTTGATAAGCGGTTGTCGCATCCATTATGCGCTCGCGATTCGAAACGATCAACGGCGCGCGATTTGCGGGGATTGTTTCAAACCCACATTCAAAGCATTCGCGTTCATCATGACTGTAAATGGTTTTTCCGTACCGATCTTGAATCCGATCCACCAAGGTGGGTTGTACGCGTTCTCCGCCATTGGCAAACATCGCATAAGCTGCAACAATCCTGAATAATGTGGTTTCTTGCGCGCCCAAGGAATTCGCCAAAAACGGGTTCATACGATCATAAACGCCAAAGCGTTCGGCATAATCTCCAATCACATCCATCCCAACTTCCTGGGCCAACCGAATGGTCATTAAATTACGAGACTGTTCGATGCCGGTGCGTAACGGCGTTGGGCCATAGAACTTATCGGATGAGTTTCGCGGCGTCCACAACCCTTGCGGAGTATCAATTTCAATCGGTGCATCAATCACGATTGTTGCGGGTGAATAGCCGCTATCAAGCGCCGCTGCGTAAACAAAAGGTTTAAAACTAGATCCTGGCTGCCGGTCTGCTTGTGTGGCGCGGTTATAAACAGACGCTTCATAAGAAAATCCACCCTGCATCGAAATAACTCGGCCCGTATTAACATCCATGGCCATAAACGCCCCCTGCACTTCCGACACTTGGCGCAAAGACCATCTTTCAAACGCGCCCGCCTCATCCAGAAGGGCCCGCACCAACACCACATCGCCCAGCGACAAAAGATCAGGCGCACGTTTGGCTTTTGGGCCAAGGCTGCCATCGGCTTTTTGTTTGCTGGCCCAAATAACATCGCGCGAGGGGATCCAATGCCCATCCTCATCCTCTTCAACGCCTTCAATACCGATTTGTGCCGATTTTTTGCCAAGTTTGAGAACAACAGCTGGATACCATTGCCCATCCAGCTTTATTCCGCGCGGCACCTCAATATCGCTTAGCGCTGCGCGCCACGCGTCTTCGCTGGTTAGCCGCTCAGGATCAATTGAAAGGCCGGTTCCGCGCCAAATGCCCTGCGCCCGGTCATAGGTTTCGAGCGCGCGTTGAAGCGCAATTTCCGCAACCGCTTGCAATTCAGGATCAAAGGTGGCGCGGACCGTCATACCTCCTGAGAAAAAAGCGTCTTCGCCAAAATCAGCGCTTAATTGACGACGAATTTCATCGCTGAAATACCCTCGGCGCGGCAGAGCTGATCGAAAGCTTTTAAAATCTCCATTTTGAACCGACAGCAAAGGTTGCGCAGCTTCTGCGCGATAGGCCGCCTCTTCCAAAAAGCCATTTTGCCACATTTCCTTTAACACGTAATTGCGACGATCTAGCAATCTCTGTTTGCGCCGGACGGGATGAAAATCAGACGGAGCTTTGGGCAGAGAGGCTAAAAACGCCGCTTCATGAGGGGCCAACTCATCCAAGGTTTTGTTGAAATAGGTTTGCGCCGCCGCCGTCACGCCATATGAGTTTTGGCCCAAGAAAATCTCGTTTAAATAGAGCTCTAAAATACGCTCCTTATCCAAGGTGTTTTCAATCCGCGTGGCAAGAATAATTTCTTTGATTTTACGCTCGGCGCGGCGCGAACCATCCAATAAAAAGTTCTTCATCACCTGCTGCGTGATGGTTGAGGCCCCCCTGACCCGGCGCCCACCAGAGCGCGCCGCGTCAACCGCCGCAGAAAGAATACCCCGCAAATCATATCCCGGATGGGAATAAAAATTCTTATCTTCAGCGGAAATAAAGGCCTGTTTAATCAGAATCGGCACATCCTTGGCCCCGGTAAACAACCGCCGTTCGCGCGCAAATTCATCGACAATACGGCCTTCACCAGAATAAATCCGGCTAATGGTGGGCGGTTTATATTGCGCCAATGATTCATGTGAAGGAAGATCACGGCCATAGATCCAAAACACAGCGCCGATTGTTAACGCAAAAGCAACAACCGACATCGTCAAGAACGTAAAAACACCCCCAAAAAAAGATAAAATAATACGCAGCATCGCCCGTCCTAAATCATTGCATGTCTTATAAGCAGGCTTTGGCGTCGGGTCAAAAGGCTTCGATCAAACTCTTTCAATTCACTGCCGGCGCAAAGGCGCCATTTGTTTTTCTTGCGCATACCAAATCATCACGCCAAGCCGTACGCCCTCTGCAAATCTCGCCCGCCATTCAGCATTTTGCAGATTTGCCAGATCCGTTTCTGTGGACATAAACCCCGCTTCAATCAAAATCGCTGGAATATCAGCGCCTTTTAGAACTGAAAACCCCGCTTTGCGTAAAGGTTTTGCATTGAGCCCTCCCAAGACGCGGGACAGCCCTTTCACGACAGATTCTGCCAAAATTTCCGAACTCTGCATATTTTCCAAGCGGCTCAAATCTAAAAGCGCCATCGCAACATCTTCATCAATCGCGTTTAAATCTACGCCCTGCAGCACAGAATCAGGTTCATGGCGCAACACCAAAGATTGCGAGGCGCTTTCAGACGCGCGTGCTGGCAAAGTGTAGACCGTGGTTCCATAGGCCGTTCCTTCGACCAAAGCATCCGCATGCAAAGAAATAATCAAATCCGCTTTTACAGCTTGCGCCAAAGAAACGCGCGCTTCAAGCGGCACAAATTTATCCTCGATACGCGACAAAACGACATCAACGCCTTCAACGCGTAGCAAACTTTCTTTCAACTCTTTTGCCAGGCTTAGCATCAAGCCAGCTTCATTCACATCGCCAACTATGGCCCCTGGATCGATACCGCCATGGCCAGGGTCAATCAGAACCGTCAACCGATTTTCTATTAAAGCCGGCGTTGGCCCCGCAGATTTCACGGAAAGCTCTGGCTCTGAATTTGCACCCCCTCGCAGCGCAAAAAGCGCAAATTCAGCCATCGTTACCGGCGTTAAAACCAAGCTCAGCGCGGCAGAACCATCAAAGGCGTTTACGCTCAAATCGGCCGTTTCAAGGCGCATCGGCGATGTCAGCTCGAACCGCAGGGTTGATTGCTGCGAAGGGGTTTCAAAATAGGTGGTCTGCTTGATTTCTTTACTTTTGTTAAAGTCATAACCGCTTATATCAACCGGATGTAGCGCGTTAAATTCAACCTCCATCCGCGGTGGGTCTTGCAGAAAATACACCCGATAAGGCACGCCTTGGCTTAATTTTAAATTTATCCGCACGCCATCCCATAACAAATCCTCGACGCTGCTGCCGCTGACGCGTAAGCGGGCCAAGCCTTGGATGGTCGGCGCGCTTTTATCCAGGGTCTCTTTGGCTTGCGTTATGCCCATGCAGGGACCAAAAACAGGAGCCAGCAACGCGATAAAAGCCAGCAGGTTGCGAAAAGAGTAAATCATCCAGCAAAGCCCTTCTTCTGCATAAATTGCGTCAATCTATGCAATCCTTCCTGAATATCTTCGCTGCTGCCTGCGTAAGAAAACCGCAAGCTTCCCGCCCCGCGCTGGGTGTCGAAATCCAAACCCGGCGTAACGGCAACGCCTGCCTCCTGCAAAATCTCGCGGGCAAATGACAGGCTGTCGGATGTCAAATGCGAGATATCTGCATAAATATAAAAAGCACCATCCGGAGGGGCGATGCGATCGAACCCGGCCTTTGGCAATCCTTCAATCATTAGGCGGCGGTTTTTCTGGTAGACGGCTTGATACGCGGTCAACTCTTCGCGGCACTCCATCGCAGCAAGCGCCACAACTTGGCTGGCATGCGGCGCGCAGATAAACATATTTTGCGCCAAGCGTTCAACCTGACGAATATGGTTTTCGGGCACCACCATCCAACCAACGCGCCATCCTGTCATCGAAAAATATTTCGAAAATGAATTTATCACATAGCAATTATTTGTTATCTCTAACGCGCTGACCGCCTTGGTTTCATATTCAATTCCATGATAGATTTCATCGCTGATAAAGGCTGCTTCACTGCGCTCAGTGGCCTCAATCAACGCGCCCAATTCCCGCCGCGTTAGCATTGTTCCGGTCGGGTTGGACGGTGAGGCAACCAGCAAACCGTTCAAGCTTAAATCTTCAAAATCGCTAGGGTGCGGTTGAAACTTATTTGCAGAGCTTGTTGGAATATCCACCGCGGTTAAATCAAGTGCTTTTAAAATTTGCCGGTAGCTGGGGTAGCCCGGCGCGCCAATGCCCACCCGATCTCCTGTATCAAACAAGGATGTAAAGGATAATAAAAACCCAGCCGACGAACCCGACGTTACAATCACCCGGTTTGGATCTAAATCAACATCATACCATTCGCCATAGAGCTCAGAGATCTTACCGCGCAGCTCGGGCAAACCAAGCGCAACCGTATACCCCATCGCGGTTGCATTTAAACTATCGCGCAGCGCATTTCTGGCCCCCAGGGGCGCGGGAGTTGCGGGTTGCCCAACCTCCATATGAATTATGTGGCGCCCCGCCGCCTCTGCCTGACGCGCAGCTTCCATCACATCCATCACAATAAAGGGATCTACGGCGCCACGGGTTGAGTTTTTCATCGTATCAATCCAAACTCTAAATTAATGAGTGAACTTCTTGATCTATAGGCGGCTTCGATGCGAATAATCAACAGTTTCATTGTGTTAATAGCCCTCTTTTTAACACCTGCCGCCGCCACAGCAATATCCTTGTTGCGAGATTCTGATGTTGAACATGCGCTTCAGGAATTGGCGCGCCCCATTTTGCAAGCCGCAAATCTGCCCAGCGAACGGGTGAAGATACTTGTGGTCGACGATCTTCAATTGAATGCTTTTGTTATCGACAACCATCATATCTTTCTAAATGCGGGCATGGTCTTGAAAACAAATTCGGCCAGTATGCTGCAATCCATCATCGCGCATGAAGCAGCCCATATTGCAAATGGTCATATTGCACGACGAGCAAAGACTATCAAAACGGCCCGCAGCGCCGCGGGTTTTGGCATGGCGTTGGGCATAGCGGCGGGCGCGGCGGGCGGGAATGTTGCGCTTGGAACCGGTTTGGCCATCGGTTTAAACAGCTCGGCAGAGCGAAATTTTCTAGCCTATAATCGCAGCGAAGAAAGCTCGGCCGATCAATCCGCAATGCAATATATGCGCCGCGCAGGCGTCAGCCTACAGGGGATGGCGGATGTTTTAGAGATCTTTTCTGGTCAGGAAAGCTTATTACCAGCCCGCCAAGACACCTATCTGCGCTCGCATCCGCTCAGCCGCGAACGGCTTCGCCAAGCGCGCTCAAATGCTGCAACGCAATCCTCCAGCAAGCCTGATTTATCCGCAGAATATTGGCACGCAAGAGCCAAAGCCAAATTGGCGGCGTTTTTGAGGCCACCCTCCACGATTTTGGCGCGAGAGCAACGAAAACTTCCCAAGGATCTCAAGGCGATAAGCAAGGCGATTGCGCTGTCGCGGCAGGGCAAATTATCAAAAGCCCTTGACCAGTTAAGGATTGCGCAGAGTGTAAGGCCGAAAGATCCCTATTATCAGGATCTTTACGCAGAGCTTTTAATGCGAAATCAAAAATTTTCAGCCGCTGTAACAGCCTATGAAAAAGCGGTGGCAATGGCCCCGAAGGATTCGTTGATTTTGGCAGGTTATGGACGCGCTTTGCTGGCCAATAACCAAATATCAGCGGCTTTAAAGACGCTCGAAAACGCTCGCTCTCGCGACTTTAGAAGCACCAAATTATTGCGCGATTTGGCGGTTGCCTATGCGCGATCAGACAAACCAGAAATGGCGGCCTTGGTGACTGCAGAACGCTTTGCGTTGCAGGGGCGGTTAAAAGATGCAAACATTCACGCTAAGCGTGCTGTTTTGGGTTTGCCAACCGGCTCTCCTGCATGGCAAAAAGCGCAAGACATACTTAGTATCAGCACTAAGTAGTCAGATCACAAGGATTTATAATGCTCGTCAAAGTTTTAAGAATATGTGTCACTCTCTGGGCGCTTTTTGCTGCCTCGATCGCGTCTGCTGCGGATCTGTCTGATCTGTCTGAAGCAGAGCGGAAAGCGTTTGGTGAAGAAGTGAAACGCTATTTAATGGAAAACCCAGAAGTGATTTTTGAAGCGGTGGATGCATTCAAAGCCCAACAAGCGGCCAGCGAAGCCCAAAACGATTTTGCATTGGTGCAACAATATAGCGCGGCGTTGTTTGACGATGGCTTTTCTTATCAAGGTGGAAATTTAGAAGGCGATATCACCTTGGTCGAATTCATCGATTATCGCTGTGGTTATTGTAAAAAAGCCTTTCAAGATGTGAAAGAGCTTCTTAAAGCCGATGGAAATATCCGATTGATCCTGAAAGAGTTGCCGATTTTAGGCGAAGCCTCGGTTGCTGCCGCGCGATATGCGGTTGCTGTGAAACAGCTTTACGGCGCCGATGCATATAAACGGGTGCATGACGCATTGTTCGGTTTACGGGGCCAACCAACCCCTGCCGCGCTCAATAAAATATCGCGCAAGCTTGATTTGGATGCAGATAAGATTTTGGAGCACATGGCGTCTAATGACGTCGCAGAGGAACTTTCAAAAACCGCGGCATTGGCGCAAAGAATGAAAATCAGCGGCACTCCAACTTTCGTGATGCAAGATGAAATGTTACGCGGGTACCTGCCCTTGGAATCGATGCAAGCGATGCTGCGAGACAAAAGGGGCTAAGCGGCGCCTACGCTTTTAATAATCGCTTAACGGCTTCAAAAAACAAAGCAGCGCCGCCGCCGTATCTTTTGGATGGATGTCTGGAAAAAAATGCCCGCCGGCAATCGTGCTGCATTCAAACCGCTTCAGCCTTGCGCGCCAGGTTTCTGGCAGGTCAAAGGATTTATCCATTGCGCCACCCGCGCCCCACATCACCAAGGCGGGCAGATCAAGCTGGCGGGGTAAATCGCGCTGATCCAGATCAAAATCATAATCCAGCGCAGCGCGGTAATCATTGCACATCGCTTCAATCGTTGCGGGATCCCTCCAAGTTTTGCGATAGGCGTCGAGCGCGCGTTGATCGAATTGCTCTAATGTGCTGCCGCCCCAGCCAAGCAAGCAGCTTTCAAAGTAATAATCGGCATCGGCGGCGATCAAAGTTTCGGGAAACGGGCTGGGTTGCGCCAAAAAGAACCAATGATAATACGCCCGCGCAACCTCTGACTTTAGCGCATCCAACAAAAAATGGGTGGGCGTTATATCCATAACCGTTAAAGACTTAATCCGATCGCTGGCATCAAGAGCCATCCGATATGCGGTGCGCGCGCCTCGGTCATGCCCAATCAAATGGAAGTGGTCAAACCCTAAAGATGTCATAAGCTCCAGTTGATCCTGGCCCATTTTTCGAAAGCTGTATTCGGCAACGCCTTTTGGCTTGGACGAGCCACCATAGCCCCGTAAATCAGCGCAAATCACATGAAAGTGTTCGGCTAAAATCGGCGCAATTCGGCTCCACATAAACCGATTTTGCGGAAACCCATGCAGCAAAAGAAGTGGCGCTTTTCCCTTGCTTTCTTCACGTTCGGAATAGGCAATTTTTACTCCGTTCAAATCGCAGATTTTATGCTGAAACCCGTCCAACATCAATTTTTTGCCATTTGTTGAGATCGCTTATCAACCGAGAGCGCCTCTAAAATCCGCGCCCAACTGCGAATACCTTTGTGAAAGCTTTGCAAATCATATTTTTCATTTGGAGAGTGAATTTGATCATTGTCTTTTGCAAAACCAATCAGCATGGGGCTGACGCCTATAATATCTTGAAAATGGCCGGCAACCGGTATCGATCCTCCGCAGCCGGTAAAGGCCGCCTCTTGCTCCCATTCGGCGCTCAGCGCGGCGCGGGCGATTTCAAATAGCGGCGTGTCACTTTGCATAACAACCGCGGGTGAGGCCCCATAAGAAATAAATTCAACCGTACAATCAGCCGGCAAATAGGACGAGACATGCGCATGCAAAGCTGCACGGATTTTTTCTGGATTCTGCCCCTCGACCAAACGGCAACTGATTTTAGCAGAGGCTTGGCTTGGCAGAACCGTTTTGAACCCCTCGCCTGTGTAGCCGCCGCAGATCCCGTTGATTTCGCAGGTCGGACGCGCCCAAATATGTTCAAGCGGGCTGTAAGCTGTTTCGCCCGCCGGCAGCCGCAAGCCGACCTCGCCAAGAAAGCTGTGATGCGAAAAGTTGAGGCTCTGCCACTGCGCTGACAAATGGGGCGGTATATCGCGCACCCCATCGTAAAATCTCGGCAGCTGCACGCGGCCAGTTTCATCATGCAAGCTGGCTAAAATTTCACTGAGCACATGCAGTGGATTGCGCGCCATCCCCCCATAAAGACCTGAATGCAAATCGCGGTTGGCAGCGCGCAGCACCACTTCTTCACTAACCATACCGCGCAACATCGTAACGATTGCCGGAACCCGATCATCAAATAAACCAGTATCGCAAATTAGAACCACGTCAGCCTTCAGCGCTTCTTTATGCGTTTCCATAAAAGGAACCAAACTCGGAGACCCGCTTTCCTCTTCGCCTTCAAAGAAAAAACTTATTTTACACGGCATTTGCCCATGTTCGTTGTTCCACGCGCGGCAGGCTTCGACAAAGGTCATCAATTGGCCCTTATCGTCTGAACTCCCCCTGCCTCGAATGACCTGTCCATGCGCTGTCTGTTCGACGGCTGGTTCAAATGGATCGTGATGCCATAATTCGAGCGGGTCGGCGGGCTGCACATCATAATGGCCATAAAACAAAATATGCGGCGCATCCGGATTTGAAGATCCTGTAAAACTGCCCATAACCATCGGCTTTCCCGGCGTTTGATGTTTTTGCGCTTCTGCCCCTATGGCGCGCAATTGATCCACAAGCCAATCAGCGGCAGTATCACATGCCTTATCAAAGGCGGGATCTGTCGAAATAGAAGGGATCCGTAACAAGTCCAACAACCGCTTCGTTGCATTTTCAAGATCTGCGTCAATCCGCGCAAGAACTGGGGCTAGCGACATTTTCAAACCACCCTATATGTGTGCATGAGTGTTAAGCCTAGCATGTGTTCCTGCGCTGTCCAGTCACCCTTGACTTTAGGTGCATTCATGTCGATGAGGTTTATAGAGTAGTGATTGGAAAAGCGCTTGGTGCTTTTGGTAAAAGATGGAAGGCCGTAGATTGACTTATAATGATTTCTTAGATCAATCTTTAAACCGTTTACATGATGAGGGGCGGTATCGCACGTTCATAGATATCGTGCGCGACAAAGGCAATTTTCCTCACGCGACATGGCACCGCCCCGATGGAACCGACGCACCGGTAACGGTTTGGTGTGGCAATGATTATTTGGGAATGGGGCAGCATCCGGCGGTTTTGAACGCGATGCATGAAGCGTTAGACGCCACGGGTGCAGGATCTGGCGGTACGCGGAATATTTCTGGGACAACCGTGTATCATAAGAGGCTTGAGGATGAGCTTGCCAACCTGCATGGTAAAGAAAGCACGTTGCTTTTTACCAGCGCCTATATTGCCAATGATGCAACTCTGTCTACTTTGCCAAAGCTTTTTCCGGATTTAATCATTTATTCGGATGCGCTCAATCACGCCTCGATGATCGAAGGCATTCGTCGAAATGGCGGAAGTAAACGCATTTTTCGCCATAATGACCTTGCCCATTTGCGCGAATTGCTGGAAGCCGATGATCCGAAGGTCCCGAAACTCATCGCGTTTGAGTCAATCTATTCGATGGATGGGGATTTTGCGCCGATTGCTGAAATTTGCGATCTAGCAGATGAGTTCAACGCCCTGACCTATCTTGATGAGGTGCATGCGGTGGGTATGTATGGCGCACGTGGTGCTGGCGTGGCCGAACGTGATCGGTTGATGCATCGCATCGATATCATCAACGGCACCCTTGCAAAGGCCTACGGGGTTATGGGCGGATATATTGCTGCTAGCGCAAAACTGTGTGACGCGATCCGCTCATACGCGCCCGGGTTTATTTTCACGACCTCGCTGCCTCCAGCGGTCGCAGCGGGGGCCGCAGCCTCCGTCGCGCATTTGAAATCCGACAAAGATTTGCGCGCGCAACATCAAACGCAATCTAAGATTTTAAAGTACCGTTTAAAGGGGATCGGATTGCCGATTATCGACCATGGCTCTCATATCGTTCCCGTGATTGTCGGCAACCCGGTTCATACGCAAAAACTCTCTGACATGTTGCTTCAAGATTTTGGTATTTATGTGCAACCTATCAATTTCCCAACGGTGCCGCGTGGAACCGAGAGGTTGCGTTTCACGCCATCCCCTGTTCACGGGCCGGCGGAAATTGACGCATTGGTCAGGGCAATGGATACGCTCTGGGCGCATTGCGCGCTGAATCGTGCCGAAAACTCGGCGTAAAGTAACCCTAAAGTGTAATTCTTACTCAATTATGCTATCAGATCACGAGTTATGTGGATAAGAACGATTCGGTCTCGAGTATTGGGAGCTGGAGCGCTGAGGCGAAAGAGCAAAAAAAACAAAGCGGCACCCGAGCTAGAGGGTGCACAAACGGCAAGACCGAAAGGGTTTGACGATTTCGAGCTGCGGCTTGGTGACACCATGCGCGGCGAACGCGCGACCATTGGCAAATCGTTGCTTGATGTACAACGCGACCTTAAGATTAAAGCATCCTACATATCTGCGATTGAAAACTGTGACCCCGGCGCGTTTGACACGCCAGGTTTTGTTGCAGGTTATGTACGATCTTACGCAAAATACCTGGGCATGGACAGCGAAGAGGTTCTTCAACAATTTTGTGCAGAAAGCGGCTTTCAAACCGTAAGCGCGCTGGCACAAGGGTCAAGCGCCAAAAAGCCGCAATCCTTAGCGCCCCTTTTACCCAAGCAAAACAATGCGGGTTCAACTGATATATTCAAAACATCGCCCTTGGCGATGGAGCCGCCCGATGCCGGGTTCTTGGAAACCTTAGAAATGCGTGCCATTGCCTCCGTGGCTGTGTTGGCATCGCTCATCGGTGTTATCGGATTTGGGGCCTGGTCTTTGTTGCAAGAAGTGCAGCAAGTGAAACTGACACCAGCGGAAAACACGCCGATCGTTTTATCGGATTTAGATCCATTGGGTTCGGTGCAGTTTCCACAAACTGAGGCTACAAAAAACGCTTTAGACCAACGCCTAAACATTGAGAAACTTGATCGACTTTATCGTCCACAGGCGCTCGATTTTCCCATACTTACAGCCCGGGATGCTCCTATATCATCCTTAAATCCGTCAGATTTCGGCAATTTCATTCCTCAACCAGACCCCGCCGCGGATCCCGGCGGCGAGATACTGGCAGATGTTGAGAAAAACCTGCCAAGCGAAGCAGAGCTGCTTGCTCAAATCGCTACGCCGCAAGTGCTCGAAACCGCTCCGCCGACGCTGGCGCTATTTGCTATTAGAGATGCTTGGGTGCGGGTGACAGCGCCTGATGGAAGCCGAATTTTTGAAAACACGATGAAAGCGGGCGAAGAATTTATCCTACCGCAAACTGAAATGGCCCCTATGTTGCGGGCGGGTATGTCGGGCTCAGTTTATTTTGCCGTTGAGGGAAAATTATATGGCCCGGCCGGCACTGGAGGCAAAGTGGTCAAAAACGTCGAGCTGTCAGCCAGGTCTTTGATGGCCAATTATCAACCAGCCAATCTGGATCTTGATCCGGTCTTAGAACGGGTTGTAGCAGAAGCGACGGTGTCAAGCTTTACAACCGACAGAATGTCAGAGTAAGTTGACAGTAATGGCTTTTTCTTGAGGCCTTTTTTTAATAACCACTGAGACCAGATATGTCCTTGAATTCCGTACGCCCTTGGCGAAATATTTACCGCCGAAAATCGCGAAAAATTCATGTTGGTAATATCGCGGTTGGCGGAGACGCGCCGATTTCGGTTCAAACGATGACCAACACCTTAACAACTGATGTAAAAGCCACCCTAGCGCAAATAACTGCCGCAGCAGATGCAGGAGCTGACATTGTGCGTGTTTCGGTGCCCGACCAGGACAGCAGCAAGGCCTTCAAGGAAATTGCCAAGGAAAGTCCGGTTCCCTTGGTTGCAGATATCCACTTTCATTATAAACGCGGTATTGAGGCGGCGGAGGCAGGCGCGGCGTGTTTGCGTATCAATCCAGGCAATATCGGCGCACCAGATCGCGTTAAAGAAGTCATAAAAGCCGCCAAAGACAATAATTGTTCCATTCGTATTGGCGTTAATGCCGGATCGCTTGAAAAACATTTGTTAGAAAAATACGGCGAACCCTGCCCAGATGCCATGCTTGAAAGTGGTTTGGATCACATCAAAATCTTACAAGATAATGATTTTCATGAGTTTAAGATCAGCTGTAAAGCCTCAGATGTTTTTATGGCAGCCGCTGCCTATCAAGCTCTGGCAGAAGCTACGGATGCCCCGATCCATTTGGGAATTACAGAAGCCGGCGGATTGACCAGCGGAACGATTAAGTCTGCGATCGGCTTGGGCAATTTATTGTGGATGGGAATCGGCGATACGATCCGCGTCTCGCTTTCTGCTGATCCGGTTGAGGAAGTCAAAGTCGGATATGAAATTCTGAAATCATTGGGATTGCGCCATCGTGGCGTAAATATCATTTCTTGCCCTAGCTGCGCGCGGCAAGGGTTTGATGTAATCAAAACGGTTGAAGCCTTGGAAAATCGGCTTGAACATATCAAAACACCGATGAGCCTATCGATCATTGGTTGTGTTGTTAATGGTCCCGGCGAAGCTTTGATGACTGATGTTGGGTTTACCGGCGGCGGCGCGGGCAGCGGCATGGTCTATTGGGCCGGAAAGCAAGACCACAAAATCGGCAATGAAAATATGGTGGATCACATTGTTGAGCTTGTTGAAAAACGCGCGGCTGAAATCGAGGCGGACGAAAAACTTATATCTGCGGCCGAGTAACTAACCCTCTTCCTTGGGGCGGGCGAACCTGACCGCCAACGCAGAAAGCTTTTCAAATTTTCACTTTTACGAAACAGAAATGGCGCGGTTGACGGGACTCGAACCCGCGACCCCCGGCGTGACAGGCCGGTACTC
>OCVR010000050.1_pt1 | contig 86239 bp, 83 predicted proteins | sample 1539091 | NCBI WGS metagenome assembly OCVR01 (sample SAMEA3355530, study PRJEB22509) | marine metagenome | biome: marine; feature: coastal ocean; material: water | place: USA | collected 2010-08-07 | depth 16 m | reverse complement strand
CGATCGCCATACTTTGGATTGGAAAGATAATCACACCTTTTCTTATACTCTTGAACAAGGGCCATATTATGCACTCGATGTTCAAGAGGCACTAATTGAAGTAGACACGTCAGATGTGTGGGAAACAGGCCCTGAAACCTCAGAAGTCCATCTTTCATATTGGTTACCAAGTAACACTTTAGAGGGCGAAACAGTCCCTGTAATAGCTGTTATAAGCCCATATTTCTCATATGGTGCTCAAGGAGATGAATCAACTCCAACCAATATTGTGAGTGCAGGCCGTGGCGAATTCATTTTTGAGAATTTTATCCCTCATGGATATGCCTTCGCCCAGGTTGCTGTGTTTGGTACGGAACTTTCCAGTGGATGTTTCGATTATCGTGGAGCAGGAGAAGGATGGGGAATTCACAATGCTGTTGAATGGCTTGGCCAACAAAACTGGTCAAATGGAAATGTAGGGCTATATGGCAAGTCATACGAGGGAGCGACCCAATGGGAAGCGGCCGCTATAGGAAGTGAATATCTCAAGACTATAGTTCCTATCTCAGGAACCACTGCATTGCATCCTTTGCTTTACAAAAATGGAAGTGCAGAAGCTAGAAGTCAGGTTATGCACATGAACTATTTTTCAAGTACTGTTGACTATAATGAAGATGACTTAGACAATGTATGCCCCGATATCGTAGAGGGCCTATTTGCAGGCCCTGTAACATATGGAGCGGGCGAACTAGATCCTTACATGTCAAATTACTATGATGAGAGAAGCCATATCGATAAAGCGTTTGAAAATTGGAATGGTAGTGTTTACTGGGTGCAAGGATTACAAGATTGGAATGTAGATCCACACCAGGTTTTTGGCGGCCCAATAGGAGTTAACTGGTATCAGGAGTATATTGATTCAGGATATGAAATAAGGGGGATTCTTGGTCAATGGGAGCATAACTATCCCGATCAATGGACTAAACACAATGCTCAAGATAGTGGCTATGGAGGAGAAGCAATACACAACATGACTCGGTGGGATTGGGCTCAAGATTTATTTGAATGGTATGAATATTATTTGAAAGGGAACGGACCCAAGCCAGAGGCAATTGCGCAAGTTCAGAGAAATGATGGCGAATGGCGAATAGAACAAACATGGCCTCCAGAAGATTTGGATTGGTATACTCTTCCATTATCTGAATGCTCTAGTTCAGGCGCATTCACAGGGGGCGGAGCGCCAGTAGTTGGAGGCGGACAAACTGTCACCACTGTTTGTTCAGCCCTCTCTGAAACAGAAGATTTACAGATTTCAGGGCTTATTAGATTACATTTAGAAGCAGTTGCTACTATGGATGGCGGCCAAATATTTGCTGAATTAAGAGATTCAGAAACAGGTATTAGATTGGGGCATGCAACCATGGATATCCGATATCATGCAGGAGGTTATGAGCCTCAAACCGTGCTTCCTTCGCAGCAGGTAACAATGATGATGGAGTTCCAAGCTATAGACGCGATATTACCAGCAGGGCACGGAATAAATATTGTGTTCACAGATACAGGTGAAGATTACTTAGCGCCTGCATGTGGGCCTAGCTGCACAGTTCATATTTTACCCTCTTTGTCAGAATTACAAATTCCTCGAATATATAGAGATTCAAGTGATGTACTAATCACTCCACAAAGTCTCGACGCAGCAAATAATTAATAGAATCATAAATATAAAAAATATTCTTGCCCTCTTTCTTCGGTATAATCGATCATCTCTTTGTCCACGTCCGATAGTGCAGCAGTAGCCAATTCTCTCATTGCAGAGCTGATCCAGTCAATTGACTCGAAATTATTCAATTCAAACCAACCATAATCTTCGATTTCATCATTGTCAATAGTTACATCTGCCGAATCATAATCAACCAAATACACAATAAATATTGCAGGAATATTTCGTATGAGGCACTCTCTTACGCCAATTATTTTCTTTATGGTTCCACTAATTCCACATTCTTCTTCCAATTCTCTCATTGCCGCAAAACTTGGCAACTCGCCTTCATCAACAGTTCCTTTCGGCATCCCCCAGCGTCCTTTTTGAGGGCCTGAGGCCTCTTTTACCAGCAGAATCGCTTCATTTTTTATGAGACAGGCTGCAACACCTAAGTCCGTTAGAATTGCTCTCATATTATTTGTCAATGAATAATTTACTTATCAAATCCTGTTTTTATATGTTGATACACGGACATTGGTAGGCTTCATTGCTAGTAAGGGCGTCCTCCAAAACATGTCATTGCCACGGCGGGCCATGGAACAGATGGGATTTTCCATATGTTGCTTGTCTTGTGATGCTCCCGATATTGCAGGAAGTCAAAGATGTAAATCCTGCATATCATCTCATGTAAAAGTGAGAGACAAGATTTCTTCAGGTCCGGCAACAACAAAGGCAGATAGATTATCAAGAGAATTTGTTACAATGTTAGCCAACCCACTTGATTTTATTGAGAATTCAGAACATTCTGTCACGATGACCTATTACAAATCATTAATCGATGCACACCAAGGAACTTCTCAACCGAAAACCGCTAAAGAAGTCAAAGAAAGATTCGAGGCACAAAGAAAGAAAAAAGAAAGGTCCCTAATACGAGACGTAGCAAGTAATCGTAAAAGAACACCAGAAACGCTTGGGCCAGAAGAAATTGAAGAATTGTTATCGAAAATAAGTGACAAAGCTCCCGAAGCACCGGATTCTTTTTGGGAGGAGTTACTTGAAGACGTCAACGACCTATTAGAGGAAGATTGAAATTACGAGCATTCAAAGATGATGCTTACAAGGAAGTGGGTAATATGACAGAAAAACGAGACCCTCGTGCTCGGTGGTTAGATGAAGATCCATTTGAAAATATCAATAATAATTCTAAGACACATACTCGAGCAAGAGATGATGGAAATTGGCGAAAACCACATATTCGTGTCGTTGCGGCAAATAGTACAGGCCAACCTTTCTTCAGAGTTTTTGGAACCCAACAATCTCATAAGATACCTATTCACAAAGGCTCAATTTGGCATTTTTCCAAAACTGAAGTTGAACATCTTTCTCAAGCCACGATTGCATTTACTTTGGCATTAGCGTTTATGTCTACAGGAGGAATTTTTGGAGCAATCTCAGACCCTTATCAATTTATAATCGGCGGAGCAATATATTTCTTAGCATTAACTCCAGCTTTTGTTTTGCATGAAATAGCACACAAGATTGCCGCAAGAAATTATGGTTGTTGGGCAGAATTCAGAGCTTCCCCAGGAGGGTTGAGATTCGGAGTAATATTGGCCGCTGTATTTGGAATAGTATTCATGGCCCCAGGAGCAGTTATGGTTGCGGGACATACAACAAAATCACAATTTGGTAAGATAGCCTTAGCAGGTCCTGTAACAAATGTCCTACTATGGATATTGGGGTTGGGTGCAATATTAATTGGCGCTACTGGAAACTCAATCGTTGCGCTTATTATCGTACCATGGATGTGGGGAAATGCAGTTCTAGGTACATTCAACATGCTTCCATTGGGGCCTCTAGACGGAAAAAAGATCAAGACTTGGTCTGAGATTATCTTCTATGTTTGGGGCATTATCTGTGTCAGTCTGATTTGGTTTAATTTCAAATATTTAAATGGTTTAATTGGATAATAAAAATAGTCATCAATTGAATAATTGATGTATCGTAGCAGATGAAAATAATTGAACTGACAGGGAGTAAACACAGAGATTGCTACGATACAAAAGAAAATTCTTCTTCAAGTGCATTAACTTTCACCCGTCATGAGTCAGAAATAGCTTCTTATAATAGCAAGAAACATCAAACCGCCATTAATTCCAAAAATTAATTCTGGCAACAATTCAATCTTCGAATTGATAGCTAATATTAGAATTAATATAGATTGAAAACCATATCCTAATAGTGACGAAACAGTCAATTCAAATGATAAATCTTTACTCCCCTTCCCAACTATGAAATCTACAATTTGATCTTGCCAAGAAAACCCGATAAGATATATTTTGTGAAAGAAATCTACATGCTTCTGTTTTTCCCATGGCTGAGCTGTAGGGCAAATTTTTTCATTTACTCTACTCGTAGTATCTCCCGAACCAAGAATTCTTGCACGAACAGAGAAGTGGTTAAACAAAGAATATTGAAATAAAACAGCTAAGATTAGACTACTAGTAAGCAAATAATTCCAGTTTAAGAATTGACTAAACGCATACATTACTAGAATCAATCCTATGGTATCGGCAACAGTATCCCAATATCTTCCAACATGCGAAGGTCTCTTTCTAATTCTCGCTAACTCTCCGTCTATAGCATCAATCACTCCTTTTATTACAAGAACAATACATCCTTCTACAATCATTTCTTCGAGAATTAACCATGCACAAAAAATAGAAACAAATAGATGAAAATGAGTTACCATTAATACACTTACAGGTGTTTTTTCTAATCTTTTAGCGAAGAATCGAGCAATAGGTCGCCCCCAATCAGAAACATCGATAGCACGACTATCTCCGTATTTCCCAGTCGCCATATTTTCACGTCGTTTTGTAAATAAAATCAAACTAATGAATTCAACACTGGCTTTTCATCACAATGGAAGAAAGTCATCAATGCCCACCATGTTATCATATCAAGGCTATTTACTAGATTCGCAACACCAGTATTTTCTTCACCATAGTCTTTACCTGTGGTATCCATCCATGCTTCCATTTCCTCTAGAGTATCGCAGACTTGGTGATAGCACCAATAACCGTCAACTAATCCTCCGAACCCAATAGTTACAACGTCTAAGTTATCTTGAAAACTAGCATGGTCGCTCCTCGCTGTTGTATCTTCATAAACAATGATTTCAGGTCTATCCATATCTAACCAAACACTAGTTTTCCATGTATCAGCGGAATAGTTAGTACCCACAAGTGTGCCCATTTGTTCTTCCAACCCAAGAGCATCAGAACCTATCCAATTGGAGAGACCAACCATTTCCGGTTGATCTAATCGGTCGTGATTAGGTCCAGGACCAATATAGACTCTCATCGGCCATACTTCGGCATCTTTAGGGTATCCATCCTCATCAATAGCTGGATCTGGATCTCCATGAGGAGCCCCTCCACCTCCTGGCCAATTAACTCCAGCCATATCTAGATTGATGTAGTTAGTAATGGTCACATCAGGATTATCTTCGCCAACATAGTATTCGGTCCAATAATCCGAGCCTCTTTTTCCGCCTTCCTCACCTGACCAAAGACAGAAAACCATAGTTCTCCTACTCTCAAAATCAGCTAGTGCCCTTGCAGTTTCCATAACCATTGAAGTGCCTGCTGTATTATCATATGCCCCCACTCTAGTTCCATATGTTCTTTCTCCAATTATGTGAGGGTCAAGAAGTACTCCATTGACAGGAGGAGCGACATCAAAATGAGCTCCAAAAACTAACCATTCATTTTCAACTTCTGTACCCCATTTATACGCACAAATATTGTATGCTTCGGGGTTTTGAGAGCCCGTTATATCTGTAAATTCAAACCTATGGCCTATTACTTCTAAACCAAAACCTGTCATTTCACTAATTAGGTATTGAGCAGCATCTTCGTAAGCAGGGTTTCCCTGACCCGCCCACCTGTCGTAATAGCCTTCTTTACCATCTATAATATCAAAAGAATCAGTGGGGTCACTCATTTCAAATAATCGTTCGTATACACTTCTTCCATCAACGACTCCAGTAGAGTGAACTCCGCCTTCATCTTTGGACAGAGACATTGCCCGATTAATTGGTATGATTTTTACAATTACTGAACCACCAGTTTCAGAACTATGGTTTACTGTATCGAATGTACTATTTTCAGAAGCCGGAACTCTTTCAATTCCATTATTCGAATTATCTATATCTCCCCCTCTGCTTATCCAAGTCATCCAAGACTCACCTTGATCTCGAATCGGCCAAAAATCTCTCCCAAGCTCTCCGATTATGACGACCATATTTTCAGTTCTTGGTGGCGCTAAAATTGACAATGTGACAGAATCCCCTTTTTGTAAATCAATAATTGTAGAGTTTTGAACATAATTGTTACCATCTTCGATAATTAAGTAAGGAACAAAAACGGACATAGAACTAGAGGCAGATAATACCATATTTTGGAAGAAACCACCCTCCAATGATGCTATATTAACTTCTAAATCGCTTTCTCCAGGCATATTCTCTGAATCAGCAAAACATCCAGTTAGTGGTGCTGACAACATCAGCAGCACGAGTAAACTGGCGACGCCGGTACGTTCCATATTATTCGGAACCACAACATCTTGTTGAACTAAACGGTTTCAAGAATCAGAATAATTATTCGGTGGTAAAGCTACCAGGGCCTGTAATTTGTGTTTTCTTAGGCTCCTTCAAGGTCAATGCGAAAATTCCGCCTAGCAGCAGGAAGAATATCCCGCAGCAAGCTGTACCTATTCCTCCAGCGGCTGCAAAGATGCCGGTTACCGCCTCTCCAATTTCCTCACCCAACACTTCCCACATTGGAACAAGCTGATAATCTTCATTTGACTCTATAGTATATTCGCCAGCATTATAGTTCCATGTCGAAATAGTGGCCATATGGTACCATCCATCAGGATCATCTTCCCATCCGTATGGTTTTTCACCATCTTCTTCACAGTTGATAGTCACACGATCTTCTCCAGATTCATTTGTCATAGTGAAAGTAAATTCATCACACCTCACGTCGTCACTAACCATCACAATCATTTCTTCATTGAATGAATAGGTTGTAACTCCAGCAGTTCCGCTAAAGTCACTTTTTTCCAATACGTCCCAATCTCCGGCATCACTTAAGCTCGAACCTCCAGCAAAAGTCAATCCAACTCCGGCCAATGTAATCAATAATCCAAGTCCAAGAAAAATCTTCCCCGCTATGTGCATAAAATGCCTACATGTACTTGATTTTATAAATTAGACCTATTTTCTTGTTATATTTATCCAGATACTGATATAACTATTTAGTGTCAACCACTATCTTAAAGTCAGAGGGGAAGAGTATGAGCGATATAGTTAGAAGAAAAGAAAGTATTACACAAGATTTTGAAAAGAAAACGGTAAATGGTTTTGTTGGTTTATTTCTACACATAATTTTTGGATTTTTTAATTTATTCCTACTTATTATTGGAAGTGCACATCCAATCCTCGGTGCAATGTCATTCCTTATTTTATTAATTACCGGGCCTTTATGGCTTTGTTATTGGAATAGTTACGTCACTATTGGTCCAAATACTGCCGTAGCGGTACAGTTCTTTGGTAAATATGCTGGAACTGTGAACAAAGAAGGCTTCCACTTCTTCATAAATCCATTATATCATAAGCAAAAAATTTCTTTACGTATAAGAAATTTTGAATCTGCTAGATTAAAGGTAAATGATGTAAATGCCAACCCTATCGATATCGGAGCGGTCGTAGTTTGGAGAGTATTTGATGCAGCAGAAGCTCTTTTTGAAGTCGACCACTATGATCATTATGTGCAGATTCAAAGTGAAGCGGCGCTTCGTGCAATGGCAACAGCATATCCATATGACATAATTGAAGATAAGGACATAGGGGGAATATCATTATCCAGTCATCAAGAAGAAATTGCTGAATTACTTCAAGCGTCAGTAGAAGATCGTCTGAAGCAAGCAGGCATAGAAGTTCTTGAGGCGAGAATAAGCCATCTTGCTTATTCCCAGGAAATCGCCCAAGCCATGCTCCGTCGCCAGCAAGCTAGCGCAGTAGTGGCTGCAAGAAGCGAAATCGTTAGAGGCGCAGTTGGAATGGTCGAAGAAGCATTAGAGCAACTTAGTGAGAAGAAAATAATCGATCTCGATGAAGATAAAAAAGCAACCATGGTTAGTAATTTACTAGTTGTTCTTTGTTCTGAAACAGATACCACGCCTGTAGTTAATACCGGAACAATATATTGATTTTTATTCTGGTGCAGAGGACAGGATTTGAACCTGCGAAGCACTACGCACTGGGACCTCATCCCAGCCCCTTTGACCACTCGGGTACCTCTGCCTTACAATTACCCAAATGCCTTACATATATCAGAATGGCGAAACAGACAGTAAGTATTAGTAAGTATCTAAACCATACTTTTGCGCCAGAGGAACTTCCTCTCCTGTCTTTGCATAATAGTACATTGAGGCTTTATTTACAGCATCACAAGCAGTGAAGAAAAGACTGGATATTGCTATACCTATTACGATTAAGATGAAAGCTAATGCCGCGCCAATTTCTCCAAAAACAAAGAGTGGTAAACAAATGACAATAATAGTCAATATTACGATAAAATTAATTATTCCTGTCCCCGCACTAGCAACAATATTTTCACCCCAAGTTTTCGCGAATAATTTTGGACTTTTTTCCATGCTTTCAAACACTCCACTTTTCTCTAGAACAATCATTGGAACGACAAAGAACGTAGTCATCCACCACGCAAACCGAATCAACTCAGCAATTATTCTTCCAATTATGGCCACTATTATATTATCAGAACTTGCCATCCCTTCAAAGAAGCCAATAATTACGCCCACAGTACCTGAAACCAGTCCCCAAGCAAAGATCTGAGGTAGACATTTCATCGCTTGATTAATTCCATAAAAGAAACTCGGATTTCTACCTGTAGTTAATCTCTCATACGCACTGGCAACTATAGCAGCATTCCAAAAAACTGTGATTATAGATACAACGAAATAACTCATAAAAGTACCCACTGCGGCTCCACTTTCTAATCCCTCATCATTTCCAAAGACAAACCCAATCCCTCCAGTGAAAGTCAATATCAATCCAAAGCTTAGAATAGACATTATGGCTGAGAATAATACATAAATTATTAATTCAGGATCAGCCTTTACCACATGAATACCTAGTTTTGTTATCCTCCATCCTCTTCTAAATCGATTCCTAAGCCCAAACACATTTCTATTGGTTCGACGCTGACCCATCAGATTTTCCATATGTATTGATTAATTGATTAACTATTCAACTTTCCGACTATAAAATCTTCAGATCTCTGAGATGATATCATTTATCGCAACTATGCCTTCTTTACTTACAGATGCATACCATCTCGACCAACCAGGATATGTTTTTTCAGAAATTCTAACAAACTCTCCTTTCTCAAAAGATTCAGATATTGTTTTGCAGGGAGGCGCAGGACCAGTCAATTCGATTTTGGCCTCCCCAATTTGAAATTTTGCGCCAACTTTCATCAGATTCCAATCTAGTCCCTGAATAGTGAGGTTTTCTCCAGTAGTTCCAGGTTGAATAGGATGACCTTCTTTTTGTAGAGCCAAGATTCTTTCCATTGAAAATAAACAAACAGCCCTAGTGGGCCCTCCATGATATTGCAAATCATTTTGCTTGTCTCCTTCCACGTTATTTTTCCCGAGAAATACTTGTGAAACAGGAAATTTAGGCACCCCCCCGTCTTTCCTGATATTTATTGAATTCACCATTGCCATAAATTTCACCATTTTAAGACATATTTTCTAGAATATCAAGGGTCTCTTTAACCATTCTTTCTTTATCAAATCTTTTTTCGGTAGTTTCTCTAGCCGCTATTGAAATAGAATTTCGAAGTTTAGAATCGGTCCCCAATTTTCTTATTGAACTAACTAATTCGCCCATATCTCCGGGCTTTATGAATAGCCCATCGAGATCATGTGTAATGACATCAGCATTGCCTCCAATTTCAGATGAAATAGTTGGAATACCATGAGACATTGCTTCTAATAGGGCTAGAGGCAACCCCTCGTATCTCATAGTTGGAATCAAATATATATCAGCCGCTGCATATATCCTTGCTAATTCATCATCATCAACTCGTCCATGAAAAGTCACTTTATCCTCAACTTCAAGTTTTTGAGCCAGCACTTTCAACTCACCTAGGTAAGCCCCAGTTCCTACAATATCTAGGTGCAAATCTAAATCCTCAATTTGATGCACAGCCATTATTGCTTTTTGAAAACCCTTCTGACGATCAGCCCTCCCCGTACAAAGCATATTCAACGTCCCATTATTTTCTATAAAATCAGATTTCTTAGGTAATTTTATCCCATTCTCTATAACTCGTACCTTATTCTTTGAAAACAAAGAAAAATCTCTTTTGAGTGTAGGAGATACAAGTATTATTTTTGATGAATTTCTCCTCATAGGAAATTCCCAAAATAGACATCTTCTGAATAAATGCAAAGGGGTCAAAATCATCCAATGCCAATATCGAGGTCTCTTATCTGCCGAAGAAAGAAAAGAAAGTAATTCAGTTCTTAAGGAACCATGGCAAACTACTGCCATGGGAATATGGAGTTTATTCGCCCAAGACATAACTCCCGTCGCTGCAAACTCGTTACTATGAATAATATCGATAGGGTTTTTTTGATGAATTTCTTTAACTAATGTTTTCGATTTATTAAACCAATTTCTTGATAATTTGGTAGGTTTAGATGGATTGAGATAGTGTACAACATACCCTTCTTTTTTTTCTATCTCTAGATTATCAGGGTGTGAAGTTGTAACTACAGTAACTTGATGGCCCTTAGCAACATATCCTTCACACAAGTCTACACATTGTCTTTGGAAACCACCAAAGCCGTGCGCAAGAGTCGAACGAGTCATCACTAGAATGTGCATGGAATAAACAAATGAAAGGCTTGAGAGTTATAGGTCTATTCTCTACAAGAGTTAGTGTAAACAAATATTTCTCACTATTAGTCAAACGATGAAAGTGAAATAAGATATGGCGGGTGGCAATTATGAGTTGTTACCAATGCCAGAGGTAGATGTATTTCTAATCGGTGCACCTAAAGCAGGCACTACTTGGCTTTCTTATGTCCTCGATCAACATGATGAGATTAATCTTTCAGACCCTAAGGAGCCGAATATAATAGCATCTCACAAAGGTACCTTTATTCGTACGGACGAAGAACCAGATTGGCCTCATTTTGAAAAACATTTTAATGGCCAAGGACTCAAATTGGATGCTTCAGTCCATACTTTTGCTTGCCCACTATCTCCATCAAGAATCCGCAATCATTTACCAAATGCGAAATTTATTCTTTGTTTAAGAGAACCCGTGGCACGTTCGTTTAGTCATTGGAATATGGTTTTGAATACTAAGGAGGCATCTGCAAATAATGCCGATTGGAGTACCTTTGAAAAAGCTTGGAAAGACGCGCGTTTATCTGATGATTCTTTGTATGGGTCATCAATGAATAGGTGGTTGAAAGAATTTGATTTAGATAAGTTTGTGATTATAGATAGTGATCGACTAAAATCAAATCCAATTAGTGCTTTAAGAGAAATTGAGAACTTTCTTGAAATCCAAAACCATGAATATAATCTCGATGAATCCAGACATTCTAACAGTGCCGCCTCCCGAAGACCTATCACATTTTTAGGAAAATCAGCCCGAGTAATATTCTCAATTATTCCCGATATAATAAAACTTCCAATTGTTAAAATGTTACAGAAAAGAGATTTTAACATCTACAATTTGCCAATACTAAGTAAGAGGGGAATTTCACATAAATTAGAGGATACACATTACAAAATTTGTGGCGAGGAGCTAATTGAAGAATTAGAAATATTACAAAAACTCACAGGTTTCAACGTCGAAATCTGGTGTGATGAGATAAATCGCCGCATATGAATAAAATCACGCTGAATAGCCAAATTTTTCCAATATTGATTTATTCTCTTGTGCAAATACGGACAATTCTTCATTTTGCTTATATGCAAAAGCGCGACTATAATCCACCATCGTTTCTATTTCTCTTAGTAGTTTTTCATCTGTTTCCTTACCGATATAATTCCAAATATCCTTCAAAACAACTGCGGGGCTGGTCAATAAGTCTTCATAGCGTATTTCTAAGACATTCTCATATGACTGAATGACCTTTTTTTCTACATCCATCTGTTCAGCCCAAAATTCTAGTGCATGTGTAAGAGTAGCAGCTCGCTGCCCCTTTCTGATAGGCGACTTGCTACTTCTCCACTTATACATTTTAGTCCATTTTTTGAACCTCCCCTCATCTTCCGTCCAATTTTTTAGACTTCTCGAATGAAGACTTGCGGCAACATCTACTCCATGGCGAACCACATGAATAATTTTCATTTCTGGCCATATGTCCTTCCATATAGGCAACGAGGGGCCATTTCTTGGATCTTTCCAGCCCCATTTAGAATCCATATCAAATAATCCATTTTTTAGATTTCGACCAGAGAATTTTTTACTAGAAGAACTGGCAATTCGTATCCTCAAATATTCCTCAACCTGTTTTCTCGCCGGTGCATAGTCGATTAATTCTTCTAATGCTTTAGGTCTAGCCCAATCCGCTCCTGCATTTTGATAAATCCATTTATTTAATTGAATAAAAAATTTAGATTCATGATCAGTTTGTAAATCTTTACCCATCATAATACCAGATTTATCTAATATGCGCGATACTAGACTAGTCCCACTTCGATGCATACCAATGACTACGAAGGGAGTTTCCATGTTACTCCGTGTTGGTTTCTATGTTAAGTTGTAACGGGTACTCTAGCAAAATTACTAGCATAAAATTACCAAATAATCAAAGACTAATAAAGCATTTACTTCAATAGCAAGTACCATTTCGACAAAATCATGATTGATATCGCTTCACTTGTATTAGGGTCTTTTCAAGATACAATGGTTGCAGCCTTTGGAGGCACTTTTGGTTGGATTATTGGACACATCATAGTTTTACTATTACTGATGTCTATCTTGTGGGTCGTACAAAATCGGAATCATATTCTAAATGAATCGGGATGGGGGTATTCAAATCTTCAAGACATATCTGTAATATTAATATTAACTGGAGTTCAATATCTTATTTATGTAAATTTACTTGAATTTCCTGTAGAAGCTTCATTAGGTGTTAGTTTGTTTGTTACAATGTCATTGAGATGGCACATACTTGTTCTTGAATAATGAGGTTTTATTCCTCATATTCTCGCCCTTTTCTTCGATAATAGAAAAATCCTCCGATTATCAATATCAAGATTCCAACAGAGCCAGCAATAACTGGCACCTGATCTTCATTAACTCCCAACTGCTCCAAAACAGAACCATTACCTCCTAATTCAATGCCTAATCCCGATTTCTTTTTATTAATTTTTAAATTTATTTTATTGGTATCGGGGCATGAATTCGGCCTTATTTCACCCTTTTCAATAATAACTACACAACCTTCCCAATCCTTTTCTAAATCACTTGGAGTTCCTATTCTGAAATTGCAATTCTCTCCAGAGTCTCCTGCCTCGATTTCTACCTTACAATCTCCATCTATATTTTGAAATCCATTTGGCCACGAAGAGGAGCCCATATTTTTCTCAATTAAATGAATTTGATAGGTTTTATCGCCTTCTTCATTACTTTCACAAATTATTGCCGCCGAAATAGAAATTTCATCCCCTGAATCAAACGTTCCTCCGCCTTGTCCAAACTCTGCTTCGCACGAAAGATATTCGATTATTGTGACAGAAACTTCTTCACTTTCTGAAGTACCAACAGGATATGGCACACCATTCACCTGAGAAATAGTCGCCGTCACATTAGTTAAAACCTCACCTGGAGATTCAGCTAAATCCGATTTAAACACTACTTCAAAATCAGTACTTCCTCCTGCTGCGATAGTCAATGTCCCTGGTGCTGCATTATCTAAAATACCCGAATCCACAGTAATATCAATAGTTTCCGAGAACGCTGAAGGATTTTCTACAATACAGTTTACAATGGCTGTTCTGGTTGAACTTGGTCCCGGGTTAATTTCTACCTGATCTTCACACTCAAGAGTCACCTCCGGAGCAATTTGCGCAGAAGCCGGTGAGATAAAGCCAAACATCATTGCTGAAACTAGCATCATACAAATGACGCTAGCAACTCTCGACATATTACGCCCGAGTCAACGTTCATGAATAGAATTATTGCCAATAAAAATCATTTTTTGATTAAAACTCGATTCAAAGGATTCATGACAGCACTTACTCCCGATTAGAATATGAGCGATGGGGCGGGGCAACCTCCAGTAGTGATAGTTCCCGAACAAACATCAATCACAAGTGGAACTGCGGTTCAAGAGAAATTAATAACTGCGGCTAGAGTTTTTTCTGATTTATTAAAGCCTACATTTGGCCCTAGGGGGCTGGATAAGATGCTTTACAAAACTAACGGGACAACCGCAGTAACTAACGATGGTGCTAAAATAGTAGCTGAGTTGTTAGTGAAACATCCAGCGGCCAAAATGATGGTATCTATGGCTAACACGCAAGAGGAAAACTGTGGCGACGGCGTCACTACAACTATGCTTCTTTGTGGAGCACTTCTCCAAGAAGCCAACCATTTACTAAGAAAAGGGCTGCATCCTTTGACATTAGTTGAAGGTTTTAGAAAGTCTCTCGAAGTTGCAGAAGTACAAATGGAGAAAGACTCCCAAGAAATTAATGAGGAGAGATTATTGGGTGTTGCAGAAACAGCACTGACAGGAAAAGGAACAGATGGCGCATTAGATTTGTTCTCATCTATAATAGTGGAAGCACTCACTTCAATTTCTGAAATACAGGAACAACCGAAAGCAGAAAATATTGCTATGTTTAAGTCAAAAAGCGGCAGTATTAATGATTCAAAAATAATATCCGGAGTCGCATTTCGCCGAAGAGTTTTGATGGATAGCCTGCCCAACAACTTGTCCAAAGTAAAGGTGGCTGTAATATCGGGGGATATCAAAATTAGAAAAATGACTAGAACTGCCGAAATTCAAATTACTTCAGCAGATCAGTTAGATGCATTTGTTGACGCTGAGAAACGCCGAAAAAATGCTCTTGGTCAATCCTTAATAGATAGTGGCGCGAAACTTATATTATGTGGAGGAGAAATCGATAGAGACATATTACATCATTTATTTGACGAAAATATTCTTGCAATCGGCGAACTCGATTCTTCAGAAGTCGAGAATGCCGCCGCGGCAACAGGGGCTAAAGTAATAGATTCAATTTTAGATATAGGAATTGAAGATTTAGGTTTTTGTGGAAGTGTTATTTGGGAACGAAATGAAGCTAGTGATATGGTGGAAGACGTAGTTAGAATAGATGGTTGTATTAATCCAGGTTTAGTCACAATTGAAGTTGGCGGAGCGGGTGAAATAGCCACTGAGGAAATAATTCGTGGATTGCATGATGGATTAAGGGCAGTATCTCTGGCAATGAATGATCAAGAAGTATTACCGGGCGGAGGGTCAATACATATCCGAATTGCTCAATCGGTTAGAACCGCTTCAGAATCAGAACCAGGACGCTCAAGACTCGCAATGGATGCATTCGCCAGAGCAATGGAAACAATACCGGGGGCTCTAGTTGAGAATTCGGGCAACGACCCTTTAGATGGAGTACTTGAATTACGTGCAGCAACTAGAAACGAAGAGCATTTTAATGGTATAAATGCTGAAGGACACGTATCTCAGATCGAAAGAGTATGGCACCCTAGATCAATTATTCAAGAGTCATTACAATCAGCATGCGAAACAAGTATTGGGATGCTTCGTATAGATCAAGTTATTTCATCCCGTGGAGATTGAAAGAACGAGTTACAAACACTTCAAGACTCATGCTTCCACGCATTAATATGACAACACGCCGAGCGTTGCTAAGTGTTTGGGAAAAGTCCGGAATCGTAGAACTTGGAAATGCATTATCCAAAATGGGTTGGGAAATTCTTTCAACAGGCGGGACGTCTCGTAAATTAAGAGAAGCTGGAATTCCAGTAATCGATGTAAGTGATGCAACAGGCCATCCGGAATGTTTCGATGGACGTGTCAAAACACTTCATCCCGCTATACATGGAGGAATACTCGTAAGGCGCGATAGAGAAGACGATATGAGTACACTCGCCAAATTAGATTACGCTACAATTGATTTAGTGTGTGTGAATTTGTACCCATTTGAAGCCGTTGCAGCAAAGCAACCACCGGTATCAAATGCTGAATTAATTGAAATGATCGATATAGGGGGGCCGACAATGATACGCTCTGCTGCTAAAAATCATAAAGATGTGTTAGTACTAACTGATGAAAGTCAGTACCAATCAATTATTCGAGCTTTAGAAGATGTAAATGGAAACATTTCCAAAATTAGTTTAGAAACAAAACAACAACTTTCTCTCGCTGCATATCAATGTACAGCAGCATATGATGCGGCAGTAAGTAATGAACTAGAAAAGAGATTTATAGGTGGTGCAGTACCAAATCGACTTCATATTTCTTCAGAGAAAGGGGTTCCTCTTCGTTATGGTGAAAATCCACATCAGCCAGCATCATTCTACCCAGCATCTTCATCATCGGGTGCCAGAGGTTTGGCAGCAGCTATACAACATGGAGGCAAAGCTCTCTCTTTCAATAATTATCTCGATTTAGATGGTGCGCTAAGAATAGCTCGAGGTTTATTGAGAGATATGGATGAAACACGTAATCATGGATGTGTTGTAATTAAGCATACAAATCCGTGTGGTGCCGCAATTGACTCTTCTCAAAGTAATGCTTGGAAAAATGCATTAGCGAGCGACCCAGAAAGTGCATTTGGATGTGTGGTGGCCTTTACTTCAGAAGTTGAAAAAGAGACCGCTGAAGCAATAGGTGACCATTTCTTAGAATGCATAATTGCTCCAGGGTATACTTCTGAGGCATTAGAAATACTGTCACAGAAGAAAAACAGAAGAATGTTGACTATGTCTGAATTTTTACCGAGGGAAGAAGAAGTGAGAATGCGCCAATTAGATGGGGGTTGGGTGGCACAAGTACAGGGTCCGCCAAGTATAGATTGGGGTAATGTCAAATGTGTTACAAAAGTAGTTGGTGATGAGAACTTAGTCGCATTGGCTAAATTTGGCTCAACGGTTCTTTCCGAAGTTAAATCTAATTCAATAGTATTAGTTTCTGCTACTGAAACAGGCTTTGCAACCGTTGGAGTTGGTCCTGGCCAAACAAGTCGTGTTGAAGCCGTACGCATAGCTGCCAGAAGAGCCGGCAGTCGAGCAGTTGGATCTATGATGGTGTCCGATGCGTTTTTCCCATTCCGTGATGGTATCGATACTGCCAATGAAATAGGGGTCACTACCGTTGTACAACCAGGCGGCTCTATGAGGGATCAAGAAAGCATAGATGCGGCAGATGAACATGGGATGTCGATGCTTTTCACCAATCAGAGATTATTTTTACATTAATTCTCAGAATCTCTTTTTTCTCTTAGGAATTTAACGAGAGAATCTAGATTTTCAAAAAGTATAGTCACTACACTTATGTGTTCACAATCTTGACAAATGAAACGTTTCCCTGTTTCATAACCCATGTAAGGAACAATACGCGGGCTAAAACAATTTGAACATACTTCTATGTTTTCTAAGTCTTTAGGATTAGATTTCATCATTACCACTATTCATTTGATTGTCGAAACGAACGTATTGTATTCAATTTTTTCTGAATACTCGATTCAATAATACTCAATAGCTCATTTACACTTATTGCATTCAATGCCTTTATTTGTGTATCTATCGAGTCAATAATCAAAGATGCTAATTTCCATATCGATTCATCATTAGGTGTCGGAAACATATTTTTTACTTCATTATCGATATCAAATTCACTAATTTCCATTTCATTTATTTCGGCAATATTCTTGATATAAGATACCCACAACATTAGTAAATTCTCCCATTCAGAATATTCGATAGCCCCTTCTAATTTTGGAATGATTTCTATTAGCCCTCTAACGTAGAGTTTACCAGAAGGGGCGGAATCAACATACTGTTCGATAAGTTCATCGACAGAGGGAAAAATTTCATCAAAAGATTCTGGTTTTAGTGCGGGCTCTATTAGAGATAAAATACGAAAGCGTTTCCCTCCATTGGCGGTATAAAGCAGATTAGTGCCCTGTTCTTGCAGGTCATTAATATCTACTAGAGTCCCTACATCATATGGTACCGCCCATCCGTTTATTTCAGGCATTGAAAGATTTGACATTACATGGCCATAAGGTAAATCATTGAGTGTAATATCGTCTAACATCTGTTTATATCTCGGCTCAAAAACCCTCATCATCATTTGATCCCCCGGTAAGAGAAGTGAATCAAGAGTAAATAATGGCACAATCATTTGATTTTCTTTTAGTGAAGGGACGTTATCTAGTTTCTGAATTTCCATTATTATACACGTCCCATTCTATCTCTAGTTGCCAAACCACTAATCATCAAGGTACCGATTAATGTGAGTGCTGAAAAACCAGGCACCGAATTATCTTTTTCTTCCTCTTCACTTGGCTCTTCTATAATGGCAGGTGCAGGATTTACGGTAATTTTTCCAATCATATTAGCTGCCTCATGAGGCTCACATACAAATTCATAGGTACCATTCATGCCTATTTCAAATGTGAACGAATAGTCTACATTTCTTTCAGGGTCACCTGAATCAAAGATATTATTTTCTTCAACTGCATTATGAGCTAATAACTCCCCATCCCAAAAAAATCTAACAGTATCTCCTTCGGTAATTGTTATTTCTGCTGGAGAAAAACGTAAATTTGTACTATCTACAGATATAATCACTTCTTCCTCCAAAGTAATATTTTTATTTTCTTCGGATATCGCTGTCATTCCTAAAAAAGAGAGCGCAAATAATGAAAGCACCAAACTCCAAGCGTGAAACTTCCGTACCTCCATGCTTTCACAGAAATTGGTTAACGTATGAACTCATGTTTACAAAGAAGACTAATTTTCTTCTCTAGTGATTACTTTGATTCCTACATACCAAAGGCCAATAAGTCCTACCAAAATTATAGTGATAGTTCCGAAACCCGGATCCGCACCATTCCATGACGACATATCATCCCAAACCCCATCGCCTTTTGTCGAGACCAGCCATACGAAATAAGCTGACATGGAAGTCATAGTCATAATCATGAACATCACACCTCTTTTAGCGTGCTTTGGTATTGTTTTACCGGTAGCGTAGTAATCAAATATAGCGTTCCCAAAATAAGGATTAGTCAGTGTTTTCCGAAACAATTTCTCACTGGAAAGAGAGAACAGAAAAGCAGCAGGTACAGCCCAAGATACCGTAGGCCAACCTGGTATCCAGATTCCTATTATTGCAAATAAAACAAATAATGAACCAGTACCTATGTATAATTTACTTTTGAAAGGGCTACTAGCGACGCAGTATTTTTCAACCACCTCATCGATAGTTTGTAACCTATCCATAAAACTCCGACCAACCATCTAATCATAAAGGAATATGTCTCAATTTATGCAACAATTCCAAACCGTCAAGGATTATTACTCACTCGGAGATGTATGGGCGTGCCATATACTCGACCTCGTCAGGGATCAATCAGCAGCCCTTTACGTATTGCAGTTTTGATTTCAGGGGGGGGTTCAGGCTTACTCGCCCTACTCAACTATCAGCGCTCCAAACCTGTCACGCATATCACAAAATTAATTATTTCAGATAATGAAAATGCAAAAGGCCTTCAATATGGTAATGATTTTCAGATTTCTACAATGGCGATAAATTTACCCTCCTCTTCTGATAGAATTCAACAACGTATTTTACATGAAGATATTATTCATGAAAGGCTAATTGAATCAAATATTGAACTTATAGTATTGAATGGTTATATGAGGATTTTAACTCCGGAATTTGTGAAGAAATGGAAAGGCCGTTTGATTAATATTCACCCCTCTCTTCTTCCAAAATATCCAGGTGCAAATGCACAAAGAGATGCCTTAGATGATGGTGCTAAAATAACTGGATGTACAGTTCATTTAGTCGACGAAGGCGTAGATACGGGTGAAATTCTTGCCCAATCTGAAGTCCCTATTTTTGATGGTGATACAATTGAAATATTACAAGAAAGAGTGAAAAAAGCAGAGCATTTACTTTACCCGAAGGTCTTAGATGATTATTGTGGTAAGTAATTATTTGGAGATATACTGATTAATTTCATCGAATGTTATTTCTTGGAATTCCCCAGTATTAATATTATAATTTGAAAGCTCCATACTACCTATTCCTAAACGATGTATGGAAATAACATAATTTCCCAATGCACTAAACATTCGTCGGATTTGGCGTTTTTTGCCTTCTTTGATTGTCAACACTGCTATATTTTCATCGGCTAAAGTAATATTAGCTGGTTGAGAAACATATCTTTCATAATAATCATTGTCAGATATTTCAATTTTCACTCCACTTTTAATTTGGGAAATTTCATTTTCCGTAATCCCCAATTCTGTTTCTACAAGGTATTTCTTAGAAATATGATTTTTTGGATTTGTTATTTTATCTACCAATTTCCCATCTGTTGTAACTAATAAAAACCCAGTCGTATCCTCATCTAACCTACCGACAGTGATTAGAGATTCATACACATTAGATGGGACTTTATCTCTAAAAATTTCATATACAGATTTTTTATTCAACTTTTTTTCTTGATCATTCAACCGCGAGCAAATTACTCCTTCCGGTTTATTCAATAAAAAATACACATCATCAGTTGGTAGTGTCAGCACTTTTCCCTTGAAAGTTACAGGTTTTGTATTTGGATTGAATTCAAATTTAATATCTTTTACAGTCGAACCATTAACTGAAACATCTCCGCTCCATATAGCATTCTTAACTTCATTCTTCGAAGTAAAAATCCCACACTTAGAAAGAAACTGATGTAATCTTATTTTCATATTTCATTCCATAATCAATTCTACTAAGTCACCAACGGATTCGTATAGACTTGGGCCATTTTCAAGATAGTAAACTCCACCAGTTTTACTGCGTGAATCTTCAGGCTGTGAATTATTTCCGTTTGCACAGGTTCCAGTACAACCATCTGCAAAGGCCACATAAACGCGACCATCTCTATCTATGTGTAAATCGTTAAAATCTAGTAAATTTCTATTAGAACCACCTATATCTCGACAATCTCCACTATTCAAACATATACTTCCAATTTGTACAGGATCGTCTGAAACTCTAACAGTATGGAATATTGGTTTTTCATCTAATGCGTTTAAGCTGTAAGTAATATACAAATGATAGTGTACATTATTATTAGCAGTATGAGGATTCCCTGTCCAATTAACCTCATCAATATCCAACTCATCTAATTCACTTACATTTTCACTTCCTAGGTAAGTTATTGCGATACGCCCCGGGTCTCCTGCATCAATTTGAGGAAAAGTCGTCGAAATTACTTCTATTGGACTTATTCTAATACTATCTTGTTCCCAAGATTCCCCAGAATCAGTACTTCTTGACATATATACACCAAAATCAGCCCCAGACCATATATGATATGCATTAGAGTCTGTATCGGTTGCAACTTCGCTATTTTTTCGAGGATTTGGTGTACTTACGTCTTCCCCCATTGTTCGAGTATCCCAAGAGTAACCATTGTCTTTCGAGAAAATTACCGCGGGTGTCTCAACTCTTGGCGTAACGTAAACGGTTCCATCCGGAGCGGTTGTAATTGCTCCATGTAAACCTCCATCATCGGTGGCTAGTCCAAATATCTGACCCCCCAATTCGAAAGTAGCTCCGCCATCAAAACTGGTGAAACAGAAAATTCCTAACCCTTTATTGTAACAAAAATATACTGCCTCGTCATAAATTGGAGACAATGAGCCAGGAATTCCATATCCATCGTCGACCCAAGGCCCTGTTGCGAGTTTAATGTGATCATTCAAAGGAGTAGTCCCTGAATCATGAGGGTTACCCAACCAACTTTCTCCATCATTATCTGACCAACCAATCCAGGTAGATTCTAACCCCATCATATGAATATTAAACACACGATCAGTTACTGGGTCTACCCAGCCGTAAGGGTCACTAGTGAATGGTGCTTGAGTAAAATCTCGCGAATTTTCCCATGTTAAGCCATAGTCACAAGATCTCATAGGTTTTTCTAAAGCTATGAAGAATATACAACCACTCGATGTAATGCCAATGCTTGGTTCTGGACCGTCTTCTCCTACATCGCTAAAAACAAAACTCATAGGCATGGGTGGAACATCGATTGCAATTCCATCTGGTCCAGTTACAAATATTCCATTTGAAGGCATGATTTCTTCTGAAATAACGCCTTTTTCATCATCTAGTTGAAGGCATCCAGAAAATGCGACTAAACACATCATTAGGCTAACTAGCGAGGCCATCATACGTGTCTTCATGAGGGGTCGTATTCACTAGAATATGTTACTCTTTTCATACCACGAGCAAAAAGAATGCCGGGGTGTGATTGATATAGTTAGGGCAAGTGGCTGAGATTAATGAAGCAAATTACTGTACTGCTAGCCACTCTATTATTAGTATCGACTCCCTTAGCGGGATGTCTCGACGATGCCACCTTGGAAGAATTGATTGATGACATCGTAGGCTGTATGGATGCCGAAGCAAAAAATTATGATGACAATGCTACTACAGAACTTGTAGGAAACTGTATTTATGCTGCATCAATGGATGTATTTATGAATGCAATGGATGAAGGAATAGATCTTCAATCTATGTTGAATCAAAACCCAACTGCTGGTTATTCAATGTCGATGACAATGCCAATGGAAGATAATGAAATGATCGATACTGGTGGTGCTATGATGCTAATTGAAGAAACTGTCATGGTAAATATGTCCGCAAATGCGGCTCATGTTTCTATGGTAATGAGCATGCCAATGATGTTCTCCCAGGTAACAACAATGACACAAGTCGGAGAAATTGTGAATGTACACCACAAATTAGATGGTATGATGATAACTCAAATGGGTGGAGAAACTATTGATGTCAAATATCAGACTAGAGACATGTCTCCTAATGTAATGGAATGGGTTCTTCCAATGTTAGCTGATTCAATGGTCAGTGATATGGGCGATGACGATGACGATGACGATGGGCTTGACGATGATGCCTTAGATATAGAAAACGCTACAATATCGGTAAGTTTCGATTCAGCAACCAATTCTCAAACAATGGATATGTCAACGACCAATGAGACCGGAGCTATCATGAATCTTTCAATTAAGATTGATGAGGACTCAGAGCTAATGTCTTATTCTATGACGACGACTAATGAAACAGGCGCTACATCGCATATGTCCTACGCTATAATGTGGGGCGATGCTGTAGTAATTACAGTTGATCAGACACTACCTAAGACGGCTATTCCAGTATATTGGGACGGCTTACCAGATTTCGGCAACCATGATCAAGATGACGATGACGGACACGACGATGATGGACACGACGATGATGGCATGAGTCCTGATCAGGCACTATACTTAATGGATAAGAATGGCGACTCATTAGTCAGTTGGGACGAATTTGAAGATTTCATCATTAATTATGATGGAGGTTTTGAAGATGATCAAGATAGGTCTGAAACGCAGGATCATTTCAATTACTCAGATACTAACGACGATGGATATTTAGATTATGATGAATTATCAAACTGGATAGACTCAATGGAAGATGACGATTCAGAGATGTGGATTTGCGACAATGGCGAAGAAATCCCTCAAGATTATGTCAATGACGGAGACGAAGACTGTTCCGATGGATCCGATGAGTACGACAACGATGGATCCGATGAAGATGACAACGAGCCAGAGATGTGGATTTGCGACAATGGCGAAGAAATCCCTCAAGATTATGTCAATGACGGAGACGAAGACTGTTCCGATGGATCCGATGAGTACGACAACGATGGATCCGATGAAGATGACAACGAGCCAAGAGATTTATCCCTTACAGTAGCTGATAATCAAACTTTCGAGGCGCCTTTGAGCGACTTCTCAATCAACTTCTTATCATGCAATTCTGATGAAAGATCAGAATGTATGGTAGAGGGAGAAGCAAGTCTTAGTTCTCTAACTGGCCAAATAGGCAACTCAACTTATGTTTACACGGATGTAGACATGGATGGCATGATTTCCGCTGGAGATACGCTAGAATTAACTGGCATGCACCCTGATTATCAATTCGATTTGTATGATTCATGGTCCGACAGTTACGTTTCAGAATCTGGAGTAAATGCTCCGAATATGCCAGGTTTTGGCGGACTTCTTGCAACTATCAGTATGCTAGGGGCAGCGTTCCTATTGCCACGTAGAGACGATTGAAGTTATTCGTCATCGAATACTTCAATCTCTACGTTACGCTTTACTAAATCTGTAAATTTAGAAGTGTAGCGAGTAGCTCTCACGACGTGATTATCGATCCAGTGATAGTTTCCGCCACGTGGCTTACCCATTAATAGAGAATGATAATTGAAACCTTTCTCATTTAGCCAAGTTTCTGTTACTATGCGATGATTTTCAGTTCTAGCAGTAAAGAAACAAATATGATGGCCTTCGTCAAACCATCGATTTATTGTTTCGATAGCATCTGGATAGGCTTCAGCAGTCACCATTCTTTCTGGCTCCTCATTGGGGATATCTTCTCCAACAGTTCCATCAATATCTATCAGGTAATTTTTCTTGTCGGATGGCAGCACCGGACTGATTTTTTTCCCATTACTATCTACAGCTTCAACTAAGTTCTCCATAACCGCCCGAAATCATGAAAGTCCATGAATAAGAGGTATAAAACATCACAAAAATATATTTTCTAAGAGTTATAAATTCCTAATTCGGGAATCTCATCTCCGTATTCCGAAGCATTATGAACGGATGGTATGACGGATGGCCGTGCCAGGTGCATATGATAGGAGCAGGAAATCTGCTGTTGTTAGAGGAATTTCTTCTAATTACAGTAACGCACTTTCTAACTATTTTGGAACTAAAACACCTAGTTATGAAGATGCAGCGGGCTCTCATAGAGCATATGTCACTGCTTTGAGAGCGCATGGTACTGAAGTTACTATACTACCTGAACTAGCAGATTTTCCAGATAGTTGTTTTGTTGAAGATACAGCAGTAATGATCGATGGTAAAGCAATCATTCCTAATATGGGCCACCCTTCTAGAGAAGGTGAACAAATTGCTGTGTTAGAACATATGGAAAATTTTGCAGAAATTATTCAAATGCCCAACGGGGCAAATCTTGATGGCGGCGATGTGATATTCTACGACGATAGATACCTAATAGGCCGTTCAACACGGACCAACAAAGAAGGTGCAGAATTCCTTGCATCTCATGTCAATAAAGATGGTTATGATGTTGAATTTATTGAAGTCCCAAATTCTACTTTACATTTGACTACCATATGTTCATCTCCAAGAGAAGGAACAATAATCGCCGCAGAGGGGCATCTTAAAGAAAGTCAGATTTCTAAATTTGCAGAAGAGATTATTTGGATACCCAATAATGAAAGCTACGCCTCAAATACAATTGGCTATTCAAATGATAGGCTAATCGTCGCAGCAGGTTTTCCAAAGACAAAAAACATCCTCCAGAACGAGGGTTTCAGGCTTATGTCTGTTGACATGGCCCCGATAATGCAAGCAGATGGTTCTTTGACCTGTCTGTCAGTTTATACATCTTAGTACAATATATTTGAAGTTATTTTCGATATTTGTAAAATAAAAAAGCCGATACGCCGGAAAAATTCTCCAACGTATCGGTTTACGTTATTCTGAAACTATCTTAATTCAACAGATAGTATTTATTCTTCACTGGCACCAGCGAGGAATCCACATTCAACTAATCCCCAAGGGACGAGTATAATTCTTAGTGCAAATTCTACAGGTTCGGTATAGCCACGATTTCTCAATCTTCCTACCCATACTCCCAAAGCCATCCAAACAAAAACTACAGTAAAGACCAGTCCAACTATATCCATAACTGCATCCATATCCATAGCTAATTTCATAATCTCTAAAATTACAGTAACTACCATATTAACTATTCCAATTCCAATTCCCCACAGCCACCAAGGACCTCTTGTCAAATTCACGCTATCGTCAAATTTCATCATTTCTACTATTCCCATATAATCACTTATCCTGGCTCAGTGGCCTTATTCTGATTTCGGCCCTCCTCTCACTTATACTTATTCCCTGCATCACAGATCTTTTCGAGAGTTTATGTTCTTAATCAGGGCGCGGTCAATCATTAGAAGTGTGTGCGGATTTTTCAAAAAAACCTCTCTCAAGGATTCATCATTCCATTTTTTAAATTGCAGTTTCAATATGTTGGGTCTTACTAAAGCGATTAAAGGGTGCAAAATTTGACCATCAGTTGGAATAACTGCCATGTCATTTTTCGACATAGATTTTTCTAAGCTAGTAAATACATCCGCATTTATCCAAGGGACGTCTATTGTAGCTAATTGTACATGATCTTCTTTTATTGCAAAAGGATCATTTAAATTTTCTATAATTGAATCAACCGGTCCCGCATACTGTACTGAATCGAGCACCCATTCAATATTATAACTTGAATCAATTACTGCAGCGTAAGCTTCCATTTTTTCAGGACTTGCAACTGCTATTCTGACAGGTTCTTTACCAGCTTCGACTAATGCATTAACAACTCTTGTAATCATTGGCAAACCATCTATTTCGATTAGAGCCTTGTCTTGTCCCATACGTGATGATCTACCTCCTGCTAGAAGTAAAGATCGCATATTTTCACCTTAATTCACTTAATCGATTGAGTGCGTACTGAATTTCATCCATTAAATCCATGGCTCGATTTAGTAGAACCTGCCTATCTCTTCTTATTTCAGTTGTCTCCATCCATCTCATTAGTTGTTTAATATCTTTAGAATCTCGTTTAATGGTCCACTCAAGAACATCTTCAGCAATGGGGTCGTCAGAAGGTAGTAGACGCTCCACCATAGTACCCCGAGACAACCATCAGCAATCAGTACTACGCTTCTAAAGAAGAGATTTTACTCTTTATTCGAGTTAAAATAGAATCTCCTACTGGTATATTTATTTGCATTATCTTCTCAATTAATTCAGAAGAAAACTTGTGTCCATGCAATAATCCTGAATAAATAACAATCAAAGACATATGTTGCTCGATTTTACGCCCGTTAATCCAATCAAATATTTGTTCATCATTAGGTGGCTGACGTTTCGCCCGAAATAATTCTTCAATGTTCAATAGCAGAGAATCTACTGATTCCATTGGATTGATTGATTGCTGGAGTATCGACCAAGGATCTGTCCCCATCCCTTTATGGTCTAGATTAGATAGTAATATGGCGGCCAAAGCAATATCTTCTCTACCATGTCTTTTCCATAATCTCCCAATCAATTTCAATAATATTCTGTGAGTATTACCTGCATTAGTGATTAACCAAGACGCTAGATTCCTCAAAATCTCATCAGGAGTCCCTAAGATGAACGAATATCCAGAAGAATCGGTCATTCTATCTGTGCTAGATTTCATTATTAAAGCAGGAACTCCAATTGGATAAGCATCTCTCACTAGATTCGCTAATTTCCTGTCGGACAAGTGTATTCTTGATTTTTGCTGAGCTAAAAAATCATCAAGATCCCCTGACTTCATCTAAATTTCCTCATCTTTGAATTCGCACACTTTCAAGAATCTCTGATAGTCTTTTATTTATTTCTTTCAATTCGAATCTAATACTTTGTTTAACATTGCGATGTACAATATCTTCAAGCTGCCTGTCTAAACTACTCAAGATTGCTCGATGTTCAGAATCACTAATCTCAAAAACACGTCTCAAATAAGCAATCATTCTAAGCTCATCGTCCGTTTTATTGGTATTAATCAAGAAAGTTTCTAGGACTTGTTCATATGCTGTAAATTTTTCACTAATTGTCAAAGGATGACCATCTTCTAATTTTTCTTCTTCTAGAATCGCATCATAGATCATTTTTGGTTCATCATCATCTAATCTCAAAGCCATGGCCAATTTTGTAATCAACCTCTTCTCTCCGAAACTCAAGTTTCCATCATGAAGGGCCAAACTAACAACCCCTCTAAACACTGCTCGCCTATCGGAGGAAGGCTCAACCATGTACTCCGTTGATAGCACTATGACTTAATCTCTATCCCTTATTATGTAAGAGTCAGAATCAAGGTAATAAAACCCCTAAAGTAGATATTGAATCAATAGGAGGCTTCATGAAGGTCCTAACTACCCGTTAGGCTTGGTAATCAGCCACACTCGCGGGCGTTTTGCGCCCATCCAACCCAAACGCCAACAAGGCAATAGGGAGTGAAGCCCTCTAGTTGGGCCGAAAACCGGAAAGGAATTAATATGTCAACAACAGAAGGAAAATATATCATACACGCAACAATACGTTGTGACGGCACAGTCGCCAGAAAAGACGTCGTAGGGGCCATTTTTGGTCAAACCGAAGGTCTTCTTGGTGACCAGTTACAACTAAGAAAACTACAACGCACAGGCCGTATAGGGCATGTCGATGTCACGCTAAATCAGAATAAAGGAAAAGTACAAGGGGAAATATCTCTATCATCTTCAATTGATCAAGTGAGTACCGCAGTTATCGGTGCAGCACTAGAAACAATTGATCGCATAGGCCCTTGTAAAGCAGTAATCAAGGTTAAAGGAATCGAAAATATTCGCTCAGCTAAGAGAGATAATGTCATCGATCGCGCTAAAACTCTACTTTTGAACATGGTCAATTCTGGCCAAGACGATTCTAAGAACATCTTAGATGAGGTTAGAGCAGTCTTGACATTAGATACGGAGAAAGACATTTCTGGCATGACTGCTGGGCCAAGTGTTACAGATAGTGATGCAATAATTATCGTAGAAGGAAGAAATGACGTTAGAAACTTACTGAAATTTGGAATCAAAAATGCAATAGCAACAATGGGTTCAGGAATTCAAGATGAGTTAGTAAATCTAGCAAAGTCAAAAACCACAGTAATAGCATTCGTAGACGGAGACCGAGGAGGTCGTCTTTTACTGATGGAACTTAGTGGTAAATTAGGAAAGTCATTGACTCATGTGGCCCTTGCCCCTCAGAGTAGAGAAGTTGAACATCTCGAAGGTAAAGTAATCACGAAATGTCTGAGCCAGAAAGAAGCAGCTAACAAAATAGTAGCCCGCCTTCAAGCAGAATTGGCCAAAGAAGATGATGCAGCCGTTGGAAGAGGCACTGAATCATTAGAAGCTCCCGACGAAGTCAAAGAATGGGCGGGGATGTTAGATGGATTAAAGCGTAATCAAGCAATAATTGTTAACGCTGATGGTTCAGGAAGTGAACCAATTGGTGCAGCAAAACTTGAAGAAGAACTATCTGAATCTGAGGGCGCAATAGGTTTAGTGTTCTCTGGTAAAGTTAATGATAGAATTTTCGATTTAGCATCAGGTGCAGGAATTGAAAATGTAATGGGCACATCTGTTGGAAAGGTAACTAGAAAATCAGGTGTACAGGCTTATTCTGCCTCTAATCTTTGAAGATATTGTAGAATTTAGATCGCCTTTGGCATTTTTTTTTCTCATAGTAAACCGTAGCGTAAGCCACGTTAACAGTAGAAGCCATCAAAAGTCTCTCATTCCCGCTACATACGGATGGAACAGTCGACGCTAACAATTCTTGCGTTGTACGGACTATTTGGTATTGCACTAGCGACCTTATGGCTAAGGCATCAATCGGTACTTAGGCAAAGGGAACAAATGCAGATTCGCCTAGGTAATTTACAAGGTAATTTGGCGAACACATCGAATCGCCTGGATTTACTTTCTAGGGGCGTCGATACAATACTTGGTGAGACCCCTGAAGTTCATGAGTTACTTGCCGTTCACAAATCATTAGAATCTGCCGAGTCATTATTATTCGAACAAGATGTAACTATCAGCTCTAGCGAATCATGCGCTATTGCTACTCATGCGGCTCGTTCAATTCTTTCTAATTATCAAAGTGATTCAGAAGATAAAGGTCGAGAGAATATTCTCCCAGGCATTATACCACTTGTACTTCGATTAGATGCGATTCTTACAGAAGCAGAGATGAAATCAGAAGATTTAGAATTAAATGGAGAAGAACAGAGATGTCTCGGTGAATTGTTTCATGAAGCAGGAAAATCATCTAGAGCGGCAGATTTCTATCGCAGGGCCCATACACTTTCTCCCGAAGGACCCTCTGTACTATATTCATTAGCATCAATTCAGAGAGACGAAGGAGATTTGGACACACTAGATCGAACTTTAGAACGACTTTTAGCTATAGACCCCGATGATATTGAAGTATTGAAGGAACAGGCGATTTTATTATTCGGAAGTGAGGATATAAGATTGAATCGTAACACAAGAAGATTGGAAGCATTGGGAGAGGATTTTGAAATTTCCACAGACCAAATGAGTCTGAATAATATCTCAGGACGTGCAAGTGACGTACAAAGCGCCATAAATCCTCATTTGAAGGAACCTTTGACACCCGAGGGCTGGGTTACTAAATCTGCAAAATTATTCCAGTTGGGAGAAATAGGTACGGCACTCGAATCAATTGAGAAAGCCTTGTATTTGGATCCAACAAGTTCTGAAGCATGGTTATTGAAAGCAAAATTACTTGCTGCAGGCGATGAGAGGACAAAGGAGGCTCTACAAGCAGTTCGTCGAGCGGCTGCTCTAGGCGAATACACAGTTCTACTAGAAAGCGAAATACTTGAAAATGATGGTAAATTAGATTCTGCTAGAGCGGTATTAGAAGAATGGTTAGAAAAAACTCCTTCCGATGCAGAGGCACGAGGCCGTTTGAGTTTAGTTTTATTCCGTGCCGGAGCAATCGATTGGGCAACAAAAGTACTTCATGAAGCTCCAGTAGAGGCTTGGGAAAGTGCCTCGTTGCATATTATGGAAGGAAGACTACACCTATTAGCCGCGGACGAGTATAGAGACAGAACTGGAGATCATGATCATATTATTCTACTAGATGCAACAATTTCTTTTGATTCAGCGATAGAAAAAGACAGAGAATCGGGTCTTGCATGGTTAGGGCGTTCTCGTGCTTTGAGATATCAAGGTTCTTTGAAAGAGGCAGAAGTTGCTTTAGTAAGGGCTAGAAGATTAATACCGGAACACCCTTCAATATCTCTAGAAGAGGCCCATTTGTGTTTAGAAACAGGTAAATTAGATCAGGCAAATGCTCTAGTTTCGGAAGCGTCGACAAATCTTCAAAATCATTCTTCGATACCTTTCATAAGAGGAATAATTGCTGCTAGGCAAGGGCGATTTATTGAAGCTCAAACCTTTTTCTCAAAGGTTCTTTTGATCCAAGAGAATCATATCCGTGCAAGATTAAATAGGTGCTCAGCAGCACTATTAGCGAATGATTTACCAACAGCACTTGATGATGCAGACTATCTTGTAGAAAATGTTCCTGAATTAAATTTAGCCCGTCAAAGACGTTCTGAGATCCTCATGAATCTTGGTGATTGGGGGGCGGCTGAAATTGAACTAAGAACACTCCTCTCCAACCAACCAGAACATATTATGGGATTAGTTCATTTAGGTACTTGTATGATAGCTATGGATAAAGCAGAGCAAGCAGAGAAGCCACTAAATGATGCGATAAGATACGACCCTAAGCATTCGGATGCCTGGTATCAAAGAGGTTTACTCTATCTTGACTTCGGAAGAGTCGAAGAGGCCAAATCAGACTTTGAGGCGGCAGCTAAGCACGATACTAAACATATAGACGCACGTTTGAGAATCGCCGCAATCTTACATGAAGGCGAGGATGCCAATGCCGCAGTTACAGCATGGAGAAAAGTACTTGATATTGATCCAGAACACAGATTAGCTCGAAGAAGATTACAGGAATCTTCGGACCGTCAAAAAACCATCAAGGTGAGGGTACCTCCAAAGGATTGAACACTGACTTGCCTTAGCCTCAGATATGTATGCTTCCAGTGGGATTGAACCAAATCAAAAGGCACCCTCGTTTGAATTGCCCAACGCCAATCAGAAGTTAGGTGTAGAAAGTTTATCTCTATCAGAAGCAATGGGCGGTAATGGGGCAATTGTCTTATTCACTTGTAACCACTGTCCTTATGTTGTTGGTTCAGAATCTAGGATAGAAAAGATGGCTGAGAAGGCTAGGGATAATAAAATTGGCTTCATAGGAATTAATTCTAATGATCCAATCAAATACGAATCAGATTCTTGGGCTAATATGGTGAAAAGAGCTTCTAAAGGCATGTCTTATGCTTATTTACACGATGCAGACCAATCAATTGCTACAATTTATGGTGCTGAACGTACCCCTGAGTTTTATCTAATAAATTCATCAGGAATTGTAGTTTATAGAGGTCGTCTTGATGATTCACCAAGAGATCCCTCGCATGCAACTACATCCGAACTTTCCGATGCAATCGACTTACTTGTCGCTGGGGAATCTATTATACAAGATAGGACCGAGAGTATTGGTTGCTCCGTCAAATGGAAAATTTAGGTGTAAAAATGAGGATGGGTCTTCCCGCTAAAATTTTTGCAACTTTGTTGAAGATATCGCCCTCGCCTATACAAAACAAATTGTGGAAATGGTGGTATCAGAAATTATCAAAGTCTCATGATAAGAAAGATTTCAGATTTATGAATTATGGATATATTGATTCAAACCCCCCTTCTTTAGAATCTTTTGACGAACCATATCGTCTTTTTATACAACTATATGAGATGAATATTAGAAATATTATATTACACAATAAAGAAGTTCTTGAAGTTGGTTCCGGCAGAGGAGGAGGCGCTAGTTGGATTGCCCGATCAATGAACCCCTCATCTTTAATCGGAGTTGACTTTTCTGCTGAGGCAGTTTTACTGTGCAATAAGTGGTATAATAAACAGGAAAATCTGAATTTCATTGAAGGTAATGCCGAAGAGTTACCATTTCCGGATTCTAGTTTTGATATTATCTATAATGTCGAATCTTCCCATTGCTACGGAAACATGTCAAAATTCATACATGAGGCATTCCGAGTATTAAGGTCCGGAGGAAATTTTTGTTGGACGGATTTCCGTGATGATAAGACTATGGAACTAACAAATCAATTGTTTTTAGATAGCGGCTTCAAAATAGTTTCCAAAAGAGAAGTAACAAAAGAAGTTCTAGATGCTCTCGACTCAATTAATGACGCAAAGAAAGAGCGAATAGAAGAGTTAGTTCCGAAAACGATTCGCCGCAGCTTTGAAACATTCGCAGGAATAGAAGGAACACCTGTCTATGAGTCATTTAAAAATCAAAAATTAAAGTATTTCTGCTACCAAATGACAAAATAATTAATATTGTTCCAATACTAATTCTGTTTGCGTAGATGTGATTTCTCCTGGTGCTGCTAGCCACATACGGTCTAGTAAATTTCTCAGCGACACCGTGTCATCTACATGGACAATAGCAACTAAATCTGCATCTCCACTAATTTCGTATATACATTCAACTCCGGCCCATCCCGAATATTCTCCTGCCAAACTTCCTATTTCGACACCAGATCCAACTTTGAGGCGTATTAAAGCAGTTAATCCAATGCCCGCTTCTCTGATTGTGTATCCTCGAATAACTCCGCTATCCTCCATTTTTTTCATTCTAGTTCTTACTGTTCGTTCAGTAACATTAACGTTCTTTGCAATATCTACAAAAGGTGCTCTAGCGGAATCTCTAAGGAATGCTAGAATTGCTCTATCCAAGGAATCTACATCTACCATGTTCATTCCGCAAACAGAACCCTTTTTGATTCTTTTCGTATTTTGAACGTGTTGCATCACCCCATTTTTTCCGTATTCAGGTAAGTAATCGCAACCAAGTTTCGACTATTATGCTAAGTTGCATTGAAATGGGACGCCGACATTTGAGTGTACATGACCGGGGATGAGGCGATAGGCCATCTCCGAGTTCAAGAGTATCTAGATGATGTTTCAAATCTTAATTTGTCAATCTCCAAATCTCAATGGTATAATGTAGATGTCGCAGCCCTACTTGTAAATTGCAAATTGATAAGTCACGATATTGACGAAGCCACTGGGGCTTCGTTACTTTTTTTAGAAAAGAGCGTATTATTATGTTGCCCTAATTCGGGACGAATGCACCATTACCCTAAACATCTCTTGCATTGTTTTATTGACGATAAGAGAAATATGCCAATTGATATAGATGGCGTTATCTTCAAAGCCGAATTGTTTTCAATTTCACCATCCGAAGAACAACTTTGTTGGGAGGAAATATGTCGTTCAGAAATGGAAATTCCAGAAATTCAGAACAAAGTTTCCCGTTGGTTAAGTTGGTTGAATTCATAGTCCAGCAATCGCAACATTCAGAGCATTAGTGCTGTTGGACGTATCAATGAGCGGCATAATTACGGATCTTAAAGCCCGCACTATAATCGACTCAAGAGGCAATCCAACGGTCGAAGTTGATTGTTATGTTGATGGTGCTTTATCTGGTCGTGCAGCAGTTCCTTCGGGCGCAAGTACAGGAAGTCACGAGGCGGTTGAATTACGAGACAATCTAGATAGTTGGATGGGCAATGGAGTAAATCAAGCAGTTGTTAATGTTAATACAAAGATCAAAGATTTGCTGGTTGGACAAGAGGTTTCGAATCAAGAAGTAATTGACACATCTATGTTAACGTTAGATGGGACTGCGAATAAAGCAAATTTAGGCGCGAATGCGATATTGGGAGTTTCTATGGCAGTAATTCGAGCCGCTGCGGCACAAACAAAATCTCCCCTTTGGTCATATATTTCAAAAAATGAAAAAAATAGTTTACCAGTTCCGTTAATGAATATTCTCAACGGAGGAGCCCACGCAGCTTCAAATGTAGATGTACAAGAATTTATGGTGGTGCCTCATGGATTTGATAATTTTTCAGAATCTCTCCGTGCAGGTACTGAGATATACCATTCATTAAAGGCAGTACTGAAGGAAGAAGGATTGCTTGGTGGTGTAGGTGACGAGGGAGGATTTGCTCCTAATTTGCCACGGAATGAGGAAGGCCTCAGATATCTTGTAGGGGCTATCGAAAAGGCGGGTTATTCCCCGGGCAGTCAAGTTTCAATAGCATTAGATGTAGCAGCACAAGAATTCTATGATGGCCATAATTATCATATTGATAATAGGGCAATAGATGGAGAAGAGTTAGGTAAATTATATTCTTCTTGGTTAGATAATTACCCAATTGTTTCTTTAGAAGACCCCTTCGGAGAAGATGACTGGGAATCGTGGATTGAATTTACAAAGAGAGAAGGTCATAGGGTGCAAATAGTTGGAGATGACCTGTATGTCACCAATCCATCACGTTTACAAAGAGGAATTGATAATAGTGCATCTAATTCTATACTCATTAAATTGAATCAAATTGGAACAGTTACTGAGACACTGAAGGTTATTGAAATGGCCCGTAAGGCTAATTTCGGAATTATTATTTCCCACAGATCAGGGGAAACTTCAGATGATATAATTGCGGATATATCTGTCGGTACTAATTCAGGGCAAATTAAGACAGGGGCTCCGGCAAGAAGTGATCGAACAGCTAAGTATAACCAATTGCTGAGGATTAGTGAGACTTGCTCTCAATACAGTCGTTTATTCTAAAGATGCAAGAATCAAAGGCAAGACAATGGTTGCATCGGATTCTATTACAAATTTAGGTGTATCAACATCTAATTTTTCCCAACTAATTTTTTCATTTGGAGGGGCTCCCGAGTAACCACCATAAGATGAACTAGATTCCGATATTTGAGCGAACCAAGACCATAAGTCTACATCTATTCCAACATCTTGTCGTAGCATTGGAACAACACAAATTGCGAAGTCTCCAGCAATCCCTCCTCCGACTTGTAATAATCCCGTAGGCGAATTATCTTCTCGATACCAATCAGATAGTGCTTGCATAGCATGTAAACCTCCTAATACAATGTCTGGTGATGATATAGTACAATCAATTACTCTCGCTGTCAGAATATTGCCTAATGTTGAATCCTCCCATCCCGGTACAAAAATAGGTAGATTTGCATCCGCTGCGGCTAGAAGCCAAGAATTCTTCGGATCTGCATCGTATTCTAAATTACCATGTAATAATAAATCATATAGGTATTCGTGAGGAAACCTTCTATCTCCTGCAGCATCCGCATCTTTCCAGAGTTTAATCAATGGTTTTTCTATATGTCTGATTGCCTCCTGTTCTGGTATTGCAACATCAGTAACTCGATTAAAACCTCTTTTTTGTAACTCTTTATCTTCTTCAGCGGTCCAACTCCTCCAATCTTTTATTTTTTCATAAGAAGATTTAGCGACCAAATTAAATAGATCTTCTTCAAGATTTGCTCCTGTGCAGCATATCGCATGAATTTTCTGAGATCTAATAGCTGGGGCCAACGACCTGCCAATTTCAGCAGTCGACATAGCCCCAGCCAAAGTAATTATCATTCTTCCATCATTTTCTAAAAAATTCCGTAAAGATTCACAACATGTTGCAAGTACACCTGCATTGAAATGTTTGTAATGATGCCCGATGAAATCTTTAATTTCCATCATAAACCCTCATTGTTTAAACCTTTTAATTTCATTCCTACTCACTTCTTCAATATTTTTCATTTCAGAAACAAGCTTCTCATGAATCAAGTCTATAATTGCACTAGGGTCACCCGTTCCGCAAGTAAAAGCATCAATTGCCAATAAGCCATTTTCATAGTAGCAGTGGGCACTTACATGACTTTCGTCTAGTAAAACTACTGCTGCAAAACCAGGAGGGCTTTCTGAACCATCAAACTCTTCAACGTGTGAATGGACTTCTCTAACCTTGGCATTTTTAACAGCATAGCGCATTAATTCTAACATCCATTGCCCATTTCGAACTTCATTAAAGTCACATTTGACGTAGTCAACACAAATTTGTTTTCCATGAGACATTTTGACTTCCCTCCTTTCTAAAGTAACCATTTTCTCAATCTTCTCAAACCTTCTATAATTACTTCTTCATCAGCAGCATACGAAACTCTAACAAATCCTTCTCCACCAGTAATTAATGAAGCAGGAATTAACTGAACCCCAGCTTTCAAAGCCCCATCGGCGAATTCAATATCCGTCATACCGGTGCCAGTAATATCTACAAATGCATAGAATGCCCCCTCTAATTTACCGATCCTTAATCCAGGGATTTCAGATAAGCCATTTCTCATAAGTTCTCTTCTGTTCAAATATTCTGAGTTGAACCTTTCAACATCGTCATCACAAGAAAGTGCTACTTTAGCGGCCTCCATCATAAAAGTTGGAACATGAGATGCTGAATTAGCTTGAGATTTAATAGCAGCCCTCATTGCATTTTCAGGACCTGTAAGGAAACCTAAACGCATCCCCGTCATAGCCCATGATTTCGACCATCCGTTAACAATCAATGTTCTTTCTTTTCCTCCGGGACAGATCGCAGGAGATACATGAGGATAATCCGTCCAATTTAGGCGGGCATATATTTCATCGGAAACAATCCATAAATCATGTTCTACAGCGATTTTTACAATCTCTGTAATCTCATCGGGTGTAAATACAGCTCCAGTAGGATTATTCGGAGAATTAAGTAAAATCATTTTCGTTTTATTGGTAATAGCTGATTTTATAGCATCTAAATCTGGATGAAAATTATCTTTTCTCACCGGAACATGTACGGGGACCGCTCCAATAAGTTCCAACATAGGTTCGTAAGAAGCCCACGAGGGCGCCAACAAAATCACCTCTTCGCCAGGCATTGTAGTAATCATGAAAGAATACAGTAGTGCTTGCTTAGCTCCAGGAGTAATCACAACATTTTCCGCTGTCGTTTCAATCTGATGTTTATCCAATAAATAATCCGCGACGGCTTGGCATAAATCCATTGAACCAGCACCTCTGGTATATTTCGTATTCCCTGCATCAAGACCCTTTATTGCAGAGTCAATTATTTTTCTCGGAGTATCAAAACCAGGTTCACCAACAGTCCACCGAATTACCTCTGGGCCAGGCGGTTGTAAGTATGGTGCAAAGCCAACACCTAGGCCATCGTAGCGGGACGAAACATCGGGCACGAGCCTAGGGTGCGCATTCCCCCCATCAAGATATGCTGTGAAGACGCTCGTCCTAAATGGTAGTCTTTAACGAAGAATCTTCAAACATAAGGTCTGTTACGCAAGGCCACAGCATGGGTGGCAGAGTAGCTATGCAGCGGACTGCAAATCCGCGGACCTGGGTGCAAATCCCGGCCTGTGCTCCAAATTTTTATTTCCAGCGTAGCTCTTATTCAGCATTCCATTGCATGTCATAATGTGGTCCAATATTTTCTATTTCAAAAATATCAGAAACTATTTCAAAACCACATCTTGAATACATTGGTACAGCGCGAATTCTAGCGTTACACCAAATCCCAGTATCTTCTTTTTTTGCTTCATCTTGTAAACCTTTAACAATATCAGATCCAATTCCTAGATTTCTGAAAGCAGCATCAACAGCCATTCCTCTTATTCTATATTTACATCCTTTTCTTGAATCAACTTGTAATGTAGAACATCCTACCATTTTTTCACCTACATATGCACAAAGAAACTTAGTACGAATGTCGTTATCGACATCTGGATAATGTTCACTTCCTCTTGGCATACCAACTCTCAATACTCTAAATCTTAAATCAAGATGGTCTTCATCCATTGAATTCAACCACACTAATCGGTGTTGCATATATCTGTGTACATATCATAATTGAAGAAACTATCTTTTGTCGGCGCCTTCAAATCTAACTTATCTTAGGTCTAGTCGTGAGTGAGGGGGAGGGGCCAGATTGGCGCACATATTTTTCTCTTGGAACCATACTAATTCTCAATACGATATTCCTTAAAATTTCATTCCAAGGCCCTTGGGAATCTTACTCATTTACACTAGGAGTTTCTGGTCTAGTTGGATTAACTCTGATTTATGTCTCTTGGTACAAATTTACCTTCAGAAGACGTGGTTTAGTGCCTTGGTTGGACCTTTGGAAGAATCCCAAATCCGCCGCAAAAAAAGAATTATTTGTATCATTTACAATCATATTATTAGCATATTTCCTCGGAATCGACCGACTATTTTTTCCCGAACCAACCTCTTTAATTCTTTCATTGATTGGATTGTTAATGATGATTCAGTCACTATACGTGCTGTTGAGTATTAGTGTTTTATCCGATAATTAATCATCTTTGCCCCGGTTTCCAAAATTGTACTGGCAATGGCTCTCTTCCCTGCATTGCACGGAACGCTAAATGGTCGGCTCTTTCATTCCAACGATGACCTCTATGCGCTCTAACATGCTCATGAGTCAAATTACGGAAAGACGAAACTTCTATCCAGAGTTTCTGAACATGTAATGCCAATTCTTTATTTGCCTTTGCTTTCCAAATTCCAGAGCCAATATTAAGCGCATATTGTGAATCACCTCTGATAACTGCATTTGTATCGCTACCTTCTATTATTAGCCACTTTAATGCATGCGCTAGTGCGCATAATTCAGCAGTATTATTCGAACCAACCTCAGCTCCAATAAACTCTTTTGAGTTAATTTCGGTAATAACTTTACCACTTTTTTCGATTGTTATTTCGCCTTGTCCTTTCCCTAGCCCAGTGTCTCCGATAACTACACAAAAACCCCAACCAGCAGGTGTTTGAAAAGTGACATTTTTATTTTCTTCACAAGATCCATCAACATAAATAGAGATCTTTTCTGAAGAAGTCATTACTTATTCCTCGACTAGAGACCTGTATGAAGCAGCATCGAGCAAAGCGTCCAACTCTCCCATGTCCCCAACAGTCATTTTACAAATCCAGCCATCTCCATATGGGTCGGTATTAACCGTCTCAGGAGCGTCTTCTAAGTCTTCATTTACCTCAATAACTTCTCCAGAAATAGGCGCGTATATTTCACTAACGGATTTTACAGATTCTACACTTGCAAATGACTCCATTGAGCTTACAGTTATTCCAACTTCTGGTAGTTCAACCCAGACGACATCAGTCAATGCGTTTTGCGCGTAATCAGTTATTCCAACTGTTATTTGATTCCCTTCTAGCCGAATCCATTCGTGTTCTTTTGTATAAATTAGTCCCTCGGGCACTTCGCTCATGGTAATCTCCAACCCCTACGATGAGAATCGAAGAGTCAAGTTTTCGCTTCGCTATTCTTCTTCTTCTAGACTAATTTCTAGATGTTCTTTTTCCATTTTCGACCAACCCGAGCCCATACTATCTCCACTGGCTTCTAACTGTTCTTGTTTCAATCGAGATCTCATATCGTCTTCTTTTTCCCTACTAATCCATTTGTCCAATAACGCATCTTCATGTTCCTTGTTTCTAGAGAAATGCATTATTGAGAGTAAAAGAAGACCAATTAAAGAAATAATAGGGAATACTAAAGCATAATCATTCCTATCTATGCAAATATTTTTTCCACAATCAAGAATTTGAATCAGTCCTTCAGAGATAGCCAAAGCCGTCATTAAAATAAAAGCGGATGTAACTCCAATCAGAACTCTTTGAATTCGGTTTGCAGGCGAATCCAAATAAATCACCATTCGAAAAAATATATTGTCTGGTTCATTGAAATTTTTCACTCCAACAATTTATGAATTTTATATGGCAATAAGGCACGATTAACTGGAGTAACTTCGAGGACTCTACCATCGTCTCTTCTTCGTATATCTTGTAAAAGTGGATGACGACTCTTTTTATGCAAGGTCATCAAAGTAGGTTTATCATGTTCTAAAGCCGCACGAACAGCAGCAACAAAGGCTTCACTTTCTACAGAAAATTTACCTACCTCGTCAATAACTAATACTTCACATTCATCCAGAGCATCAAGTATTGCAGGAACAGCGACTCTATCTAGTTCGGTTGGGTCTATTCCGTATCCTAAAATCCTGTTTCTGGAGTCTATGTTGCGGTGTGCAATTACCCCTTTTTCACCCGTCCTAACATTCACACAGGCATATCCCACGCGCTCACCGTTTTCTACGATAGCTTCTGTTTGAACACCTCCGATAATATCTTTATACATTTTTCTGGAATTGTTCTTTCTTTCCTCTTGTACCATTTGTATTACTTTCTGTAAAACAGCAGACTTACCCGATCTGGGGAGTCCAGTGATACCAATTTTCGGATATATTCCCATAATTTTACCTTCATTTGTATGCTTTCGGACGCAATACGGTTTCACCGAGGTCGAGCGTATGTATTAATGGGTTTGGGCATTTACAGTCAAAAAAACCGGAGAATGGAAAATAATTACCGGAAACCGAAAACGACCTTTCCGGATTATGTTATTACACTGCCATTGAGCGTATTTTGTTCGGTTTAGGGAAAGGTAGATTTTCTATTTCATAATTATTTACGTTATTATTAGCCGCCCATGCACGCGACCAAAGATCTAGAGTTTCTGAATTTAGATGTACTGCTAACCAATTTAATCCTTTATCGACAGACCCGTGTTCTTCTGACATTCGTTCTAGGACTTCAGCAGGTAATTCTAGGAAATTAACAGAATTACCTAGCACACAATCAGAAGGAACCACTGCCCACCTCAATCTTCTCTCTAGTTGAGCATTAACAATTGCTTGACATGCAAGTCTTGGCTGTCCCTTGGGGCGTATCGGTCCTACCCATTTAGCCTGAGTTCTTTGAACAGAATCATCTTTAATTCCACTAACATATGCTGGGTGTACTATAGTAATATCTTCACCATTTGTTGAGAAATGAGTCCCTCTAATGAAAGGCGTCCCTCTCGAACCTGATTTCCAATTTATTATATCCTCAGACCAATTAGTTTGATCAATTTCCCCCACTCTCACTCTTATTGGTTTCCCAGTAGGATTTAGCCAATTATTTTCTTCAGATAATCGCGGCTGTTCGGCTAATTCAGTGATTGCCCTAACTACTCTCCTTCTATCGTAAGTGTCACGAGGCATGCGAGGTACTGACCAATTTCCATCAGTCCAACTTTTCCATGATTCACGTTCCATGTCGAAGGTAGGGATGTTGTTAGCAAGCCCATTTTGTGGAGTTACTTCGTTAGTTTGGAGAGGCCCGAAACTAGTCATCTTTTGTGTTTCGCCACCCTTACTAATTCCTATAACCAATACTCCTTGAGATACGCCAGGGAAGATTCTTTGATTTTCAGGGAATGACCAAGAAGAAGACCAGCTGTTGCTCTCAACCATTAATTTCCTGAGAGGGATACTGCTCTTTTCGCGCAACAGGGAATCGGGAACAATCATCCTCACACGGCCATCTTTTCTAACAAGTTGAATCCCCCTTTCTAAGAATAATCGATATAGATTAACATTTCCTCTTAGAGTCGAGAATCTCCTAGTGCCATCTTTATTTGTAGTATTTCTTAATTGCCGAGATAGCTCTTTTCTCAAACCACTACCATCTGGATGACCTCTAAATCGGTCTTTGATTCTCAGCCAAGGTGGTCTACAAACAAGTAATCCGGGTTTTTCTTCCCATGGCCATTCGCCTCTTAAAGCATCACCACATCTAACTGTTTGAGTTAGAATTTTCTCTGCTGCCTTTCTTCCAATTTTCCCAGCATCTCCCTTACCGTCTAAGTCCACTAGATCGCAGCGAGATAATGCAATCAGAATTCTTCTACGAGCACATTTGATTGCAATTTCAGAATTATCCAACATTTGTAAACCATTAAGCAAAACCAACGTATCCTTCTTTCTTTCCTCATTAGTAAATTTTTCACTTCTCTCAGAATGAATTCTAATTAATCTAGCTGCAAAAACACCAGCGCCTACAGAAGGATCAGCGAAAGGTATTGATATTCCTGTACGTGTTTGTAAGTCATCTGAGTCTTCTTCCGATTTTTCATTTTGATCTTCAGTAACATCTTGATTGAACTTTTGTGCATAAGCCCTAAATCCAGGAGGTAAAGCAGATAATGATAGAGTTGCTGAAGGTTCTTTAGAAACTTCTTCACGGGTATTTTTTAATTCATCAGAAAGAATAGCTTCTGCAAATTTTGCTGGAGTAGCATATGCACCCCTTGGAGAGCGACCGTCACTCTCAGCTTCATTTCGCGCTAGGAGATGATCTAGAACTGCTCCTGGGTCAGAAAGTAATCCCGCTGGTAAAGTCGGCCAATGATTTGGTAATGTAGCGGCAATAGGAATTCCATGACGAGTTGCTTCCTCCCATGAATCTAGCCATGTTTCAAGTTGTTCAATCCTATCGGAACACTCTCTGTCAAGCCTAGCGTACCAACCGGATGCATCACTAACCATAGAAATACAGGGGAGGCGACAAGGGTCTCCTCTATGAATGAGTCGGCTAAAATCGGTTCTCTTTCCCCACGGTTTTATATGTCTAAAGAAAAGTAATCTTGTTCCAACTCTATTATCATCTCTCTTTGTAATAACCAAGTTATTGCTTCATCAACTTCTTCTTCTCTAATTCCAATTGCTCCTAATTCTTGTAATAATAGATTAAAATGCATAGAAACTTCTCCCTTTACTGCTAATGATTCCAGGATATGCATTATATGTTCAGCAACTATTGCTAAAAGCGGATCATCGCCGATTTCTAAATTTGTATAATCAACAGCAGGAAAATCCTCCTCCTCTTCTAAATTTGAAGAAGTTTTATTCTTTTCCTCAGGTTCATAAATATCGAAGAGGTTCTTTTGATGAGGGTCGGTCCAAACAACACCCTCTGCAATCTCTCTCTGTCTTTTGAGACGTTTTGCTAATGTTTCTAGTCGATGTAGTCGCTGTTCTAAACGCAATTTCTCTCTTCCAAGTTGCCCCTCAACCATCTGCAACTCTTCACTAGCTCTTTCATCCAACCATGTTGAAATATCCCATGAGGGGTCAAGTCTCAGCATAGTTTCCCAGAGCCTAGCTACAGACTCAGGAAGCGCTCTAACATCTATGCGTGGACTCCCCTCTCCGTCATCCGAAGTACCGTCCATGGTGAGTTGGTTTATGGTGAACGTCTATCAAGTATCGTGTCGATAATTGTCAATTGTCCAATAGTTGGATTGATGAAGTAAAAGCATTTGCCCGACTCATGGCCGAGTACCGAGTGACCGTGCTTCCAGGTGATGGAACAGGCAAAGAAGTGATGGCAGAGGCCATGCGAGTTCTTTCAGTATTTGAGAAAAATAGCCCAATTTCCTTCGAAATCACCGAAATTCCCTGCGGAGGAGAATATTATCTCGAAACAGGAAAAGAATGGCCAGAGGGGTCATTTGAACATTGCAGAGATAATTCAGATGCAATTCTTCTTGGAGCAATAGGTTGGCCGGGAGCACGACTTCCAAATGGTGATCTTGCAGGCGGCCAAGTAATTCTAGGGCTCCGTTCTGGATTGAACCTTTATGCGAATGTACGTCCGGTAAAACTATTCCAAGGAATAAAACATAAAGTTCATGGCGTACATAAGGATATTTGGAATCCTGATTTAGTTGATATGGTAATGATTCGTGAAAATACAGAAGGGCTATACCATTCGTTGCTAAGGCGTATGTCCCAAAGAGCGATTGGAGAAAAAGATGAACCAATGGTAATCGAAAAATTCCCTGGCCTTGATGGAGAAGTTGCCTGGGACGCGCGACCTATCTCTAGAAAAGGAAGTGAACGCGTCATTAAATTTGCTTTTGATTTAGCGGAACATCGACAGAAAAAACTTGGTAAAGCACAAAAAGTTACTTGTGTCGATAAATCAAATGTTACTCGAGGCTGCCAATTATTCCGTCAGATATTTAATGAAATAGCTGAAAACGAACATCCTAATGTTGAAATTGATCACGCGTATATTGATGCATTCACTATGTGGCTAATGCGAGATCCTGAAACTTTAGATGTAGTAGTTTTACCAAATATGTTTGGAGACATAGCAACCGACCTAGCATCTGTTTTACAAGGAGGAATGGGTATGGCAGGAAGTGCTAATTTAGGCCCAAAACACATGTTATTTGAACCCGTTCATGGGTCATCGCCAAAGCATGCAGGGAAAAACACAGTAAATCCTATGGCCACACTTTCATCATTGCAAATGATGTTCGAAGCCCTTGGATTTCGTAAGAATGATTCCGAGCTAGATAAATGCGCGGATATTCTAATGCAAGCAATGGAAGAGCACTTTGCTGAGGGTGGATGCGTGACATACGATCTCGGAGGCACAGCATCTACTAGTGATGTTGGAATGGCAATTGCAGACCGTTGTGAGAAATTATTGAAAGAAAATTTCTAGATGTCTGCATTACTTGCAATAATTTCTAACGATTCATTTAGAACGTCATTGTTATTCCATTTTGTAGGTTTTTGATTATTCTTGATAGTATATTCAAGTAGCAATTCTGCCGCTCTGGAGATTTCATCAACTATAGTGACAGTTGCCATTTTGGCAGTCCTTGAGAGTGGATTTAAGTCAACTACTAATACTTGTTTTCCTAAATTAATTAGAGCTTCACATCTATCCCCATCTTCAAGAGGAACTAGAATTACATCTGCCCGTTCAATCCCTTCTGCAGAACAAATAGACCTTGGCCCTTCAAGGCCCTCAATCCTCCCATCGCCGACCTTACCAAGAATATTGACAGACATAACTGCTGAACTCCAATCTCCGTTCCATCCCTTAGGGTTATCTTCTTGAGATAATAATTCTTTTTGGTTTTCTAAAAAAGAATTTAATTTCGACATTCTTTCATCAGTCCTGTAGTAAATATTTACTTCTATTGGACAATTTAGTATAGCTGCCACTCGAATAAGTGCTTTTCCCGCCAATACTACAGTATTTCCATTTACAGAGATTACAGGATTCTTCGCTGCAATTAGCCGCGCTGCTACTTCTTTAATCGCTAATTTAGCAGAATCAGTTGTTTTCTCTCCTAGTAAGTAGTCAAAAGCTTCCCCTCTGCCATGTGCAATCATGGCTGAATCTGCCAGAAGCCCATCTTTTGTTGCCTCGACTATTCGTTGTCTAGAAAGGAGCGAAGCCTTTCTCGGATGACTATCTGGAATATTTGCCATTATTTTTCACCCCCTTCTATAATCAGAGAAAAATCAATAGGCGGAACTCCTCTATTTACGGCAGAAGTTGAAATCAAGTCTACTCCACTTGTATTCCATTTAGAAATTGAATCAATGGAGATTCCACCTGAACCCTCTAATACGCACCATTTCCTTAAATCTAAAGATTCCAACTTTAATATCGTGCTATTTATTTCTGAAATTTCCATATTATCTAAAAGTAAAACAATAGGTTGTAAATTTTCATTTTTATTTTGCAAACTCATCCATATTTTAGCGGCTGCAATTGCCTGTTCTTCATCCTGTACTTCTGTGATAATGAAACTAGAATTTCTTATCGAGTCAATTTCAGAAATTACACGTTCAATTGTCTCAATTATTCCCTCATGATCTTTTTTAGCAGATGCAAAGTCATTTTCTTTTAGCATCAAAGCATCTCCTCTATCCAATCTATGAGTCAAACCCCCTCCAATATGTACAGCCCATTTATCTAAAAGCCCCCATTCAGTTTTTCTTGTGCAGGCAACACCAATATTTTCCGAAGCGGAGGTCCACTTTAGAGTCGAAGTCGTAATTCCTGATAGTTTCCCCAGTATATTCAATAATACTCTTTCAATTTTTAAAATCTCAGAAGAATTGCCATTTATTTTCACAACAATATCTCCCGGCTCCACCCTTTCACCTTCTTCTATAATCCACTCTACAAAACAATCATTTGTATAATTCTGAATCAATCTATCAATTACTAAATGGCCGCAAACAACCCCACTCTCTTTTGCGATAACTTTAGCGTTGACAATTCGAGATACTTTATCCTCTCCACTCCTATCATCTGCAATCATTGTTTCAATCCAGCGATCAATTGAATTAACGAAGAGTACAGTTGGAATACCTTGCTCCACTAATAGCCGCGACCTGTCATGGGGTAGTGCTGCCACAGTATCCCGTGCCTAACATCTCTCTTCAAACGTCCGAAACATCAATTCGTCGTATAATTACTATAAACTGATGTTTTTAGATCGATTATTCTCTTTTGATTGCATTCAAAGTAGATTCGATGGCACCTAGACAAGCCAATAGATCATCAACAGTAGAGCGAACGTTTCTAAGAGATTTTCCTACTACAATAATTCTTAATTCCCATCTATCGTCAACTTCTCTAATATCAGCACTAAATGTATGTGGGTCATCAGCCGAAATACCCGCTAATAATGCTTCAGCCCGACTTTTAGAACCGGACCAAACTAGAGTCGTCGAAACTTTACTCATAGACATCCGAACACCCTAACACATATGTTTCCTCGTATGTGCCGATTTACGTGAGCAGCGATCCTGTACCTGATGTGCCTTTGCTAGCAGGCATGGGTGGAGTCAATAATTCTCAATCTCAAAGTGTTCATTCTGGCCGCAAAGCGATTATACTTTCTAGAGAGAATAACATAGACGAACTTTCCTCATTAGCTCAAACCATGGGCATCGAAATAGTAGATACGATAATTCAGAAAGGTAAACCAAATTCAAAAACTTATCTTGGAACAGGAAAATTACGCGAAATATCAGAAGAGCTCCAAATGGCGGGTAAGGGCCACCCCTGGAAAAATGTAGATTTACTTTTAATCCATGATAATTTGAAATCTAGTCAATTAGTGAATATTAATGATTTAACCTCTGTCGAAAGTTGGGACAGAGTACGACTTTTACTTGAGTTATTTACAATTCATGCATCCTCTGTCGAGGCTCGAATTCAGGTTCGAATAGCTAGATTGCTTGCTGATAGGTCAGTGCTTAGAGAATTAATTAATCGTGAACATACTGGTGAACGTTTAGGATTTGGAGCAGGAGGTCAGACCGGTTGGAGCAATGTTATGTCTGCCGTTGGTCATGAGATTGCCAAACTAAGGCGGAAACTAAAGAAAATGGATAATTCACTATCTGAGAGAAGACGTCAGAGAGCTAAATCTGGTGCATTGACAGTAGGTTTAGCAGGTTATACTAATGTGGGCAAATCAAGTTTATTTTCAGCCCTTTCTGGCAAACCAGTTCTAATAAAAAATCAACTTTTCTCCACTTTGGAAACAACAGTTGGAAGAATGGCAAATCAGCCACGAATATTGATGGTCGATACAATTGGATTCATCGATAATGTCCCCGCAGAATTACTTGATTCTTTTTCAGCGACGTTACAAGAATCTCTTTCTTGTGATATGCTACTATTGCTTGTCGATGCATCAGATGATTCCGATGAAATACGTCGGAAATTAGCAACATCGCGCCGAGAATTATTTGGAAGAATTAATGATGAAAATAACCCTGAAACTTTGGTAGTACTTACTAAAATAGATTTATGTTCTGCTGAGCAAATAATTGAAGCAGAAGAAATTGTACACTTTTACAGCCCTTTCGAATCTCTATCGGTTAGTTCTGCTACAGGCCAAGGAATAGATGAATTAAGATCAGGGATAATGACAATTTTACACGGTTCTCCAATAGACATCAGTATTTTTCCTCCTCAAAATGAAGGAGAAATTGAATTAATTGAATTAGTATCTAGAGTATATCGCGAAGCATTGGTTATAGAAGTAGAAGAAAATTCAGAATATACTAAGATTTCGGGATGGATGGGAAAGGCGAATATTTCTAGGTTAACAAAGGATCATCCTATTCAAATTCAGATATCTAATTGAGTTTATACATCAGATAATAATTGCATTCGACTATACCAAGGCCAAATCACATCGTGATTTTCTACTATGTCGAATCCATTCAGTCCTTGCATCGACCTCAATATTCCATAGTTGGCAAAATCCGCTCCATTCGGTGATTCTCCTCCAAAGAAATCTTTTTCAATCGCTCCAGACATTGAGTTCAGTTGTTTTGTCAAATTCTCTCTCGGAGGTTCATCAAACATCTTTGCTCTACTTTTTCCAACCATTCTCATTATTATTGCACCAAGCCATTTATTCACAATCCTATCTTTCAAGCCAAATTTGTCAACTCTAGTAACATAATCCAAGGCATGTAATGATGTACGATAATTCTTGTAAATTACGGCAACTATACTTTTTCCTAAGATATCATTTGAAAAATCCATCCATTCATCTTGTTTAGAATCAACTCCTTTTCTTGGAAATTTCCCTCCATTTGTTTCATCAATATAATGTAGGATATCATTCGAATCATTCACATGAGTTCCATCAGCATCTACGAATACAGGAACTTTTGTCCAATCAGACCATTTTAATTCAGTTTTTTTCATAGGATCAACTTCGACATTAGAAAAATCAATACCCCTTGACTTCAATAGTGATTTTACTTTCAATGAAAAGGGGCATGTCGCGTATGTATAGATAGTTGGTTTCCCATCAATCGATTTTTCAGGTACTTTCTTTGGTTGAACTCCTCCATAGGGTTCTGGTCCAGTTTTAGCCTTCCTAGCCATATTTGTCCGAAAGCGAACCCTTTCTCAATGTTCTGTTCTATTTGTTTATACAAATAAATCTAAACCATGGGTTTTTACAACTATCTATAATGTCTATTCTAGTCTTCAGTTTATGAAATCCTATGAAGGAGAAACTTCCGCATCGTCAATTATGGCTACGCTATTTACTTCAGAATCGGTTTCGGCGGGCCATCCTGACAAGGTTTGTGATGCAATATCTGATGCTATTGTAGATGCATGTTTACGTATAGATCCGAAGTCTAGAGTAGCAGTCGAAACAATGGTTAAGGGTAAGTCAGACAAGGCTGTGATAATTTTAGCAGGAGAAGTTAGCTTGTCTGGTAATCCTCCTTCATATGAGCAAATTGCGAGAAAAACCGCTGTAAATATAGGATATAATTCTCATGAAATAGGCATGGATGCTACTAATCCTGATCTCTGTGAAGTTCAAGTTCATATTACTACTCAATCACCCAATATTTCTCAAGGCGTAGATGGTAATTCTGATGATGATATTGGTGCAGGGGACCAAGGTATGATGTTTGGTTATGCATGTACTGAAACAGAAGCCGAGGATGAATTAAGAGGAAGATTTTTTCCACTTCCAGCAGCATTAGCACAGAGAATATGTCGTAGATTAGATATGATTGTTCAGACTAATGAAATCTCATGGATTAGACCTGATGGTAAAAGCCAGGTTACAGTAGAGTATGATGATTCAGGTAATCCCAGTCACGTCCATACAGTAGTAGTTGCTGTACAACATGATTCCTTATTGAAAGAGCAATTTGATGGAAGTGAAGTACTTGAACATCAGTTTGTTACCGATGAAATCCGTAAACATGTTGTTGAACACGCAATACCTTCTCATTGGCTAAGACATGGATATCGGCTCGTCGTTAATGGCACCGGTAGATTCGCTGATCCTGGAGGGCCGTATTCTGATGCAGGAATAACGGGCCGTAAAATTATCGTAGATACTTATGGGGGAATGGGTAGACACGGTGGGGGAGCGTTTAGTGGCAAGGATCCAACGAAAGTAGATAGGTCCGCCGCATATTATTCACGATGGGCAGCCAAACATGTTGTTGCAGCAGGATTGGCAACGAGATGCGAAATTCAAGTTGCATATGTCATAGGGGTCTCCCAACCTGTAAGTTTGCATGTCAATAGTTTTGCTACAGGAATAATTAGCGATAAAGAAATAGAAGAAAAAATTAGAGCAGTATTCGATTTTAGACCATCTGCAATCGTGCGTGAACTCAAATTAAGAAATCCTCGTTACAGTATTACTGCATCAGGCGGTCATTTTGGCCGCCCTCCATCGGAAGATGGTGATTTTGAGTGGGAAAGATTAGATGAATCTCGCCTCTCCGGCCTGAGATTAAATCAAAATTAATCAAATGAAACCAGGCTCGTCCGACCGATGGACACTTGAATAGGGGGTTTTCCGCCAAGCCATGGTGCGTGAACTGGTTAGGCTCGATGAAATCCATCGAACCTTCGGCCCTCTAACAATTTTAGAAGGTGTTAATCTCCGAATTGATGAAGGAGATAGGATAGGTGTAGTCGGCCATAATGGTGCAGGTAAGACTACCCTTTTACGAACAATTTCAAATCAAGATCAAGATATGGGAGACATAACTTTTGCACCGGGTTTACGCTTAGCGTTTCTAACTCAAGTTAGAGACTTAGACGAAGGAGCTACCCTAGAACAAGAATTGAATCGCCGTGGCCGTCAATTTCAAGAACTTGAAGATGAGATTAATGAAATAGAGGCTAAAATGGCCATACCTTCGTTCTATGAAGGCGACTGGCAGCCTACCATGGATAGATATCAAGAGTTACAGGCACTCATGGCACGTTCAGGTGGAGGGGATGTCGCAGGACACGCTCAAGAGATACTGAAAGCGTTAGACTTAGCACACCATCCTATGGAAACAAAATTGTCTTCACTTTCAGGAGGTGAGAAAGCAAAGGTAGCCTTGGCTAGACAATTAGTTGGTCTCAAAGAAATAGATTTACTATTCTTAGACGAGCCTACAAACCATCTTGATTTACAGACACTTGATTGGTTGGAAAACTTTCTATTGAATTTTCAGGGCGCTTTACTAGTAGTTAGTCACGATAGATATTTTCTTGATAGAGTCTGTAATAATATTGTTGAGATTCAAGATGCGCACTCTAAAGGATATCCTGGTAATTACACTTCATTTTTGAAACAAAAAGAATTGTTTCTTCAAACATTAGAAGATCGTATTGTAAAAACACAGAAAGAATTGAAGAGACTTAAGGGTGCCATGCAGTCTATGAAAAGTAACAATAAATTCGATAAATCAATTTCTCAAAAACATTTCATGATAATGAGAGCCGAAAGGGAATTAAAATGGTTAAAATCGATTAAACCACGGCAACGAAGAATGCTAAATTTCTCTTTACAGGCCACAGAGAAATCAAGTTTAGAGGTTCTTGATTTTCACAAAGCACATTTACATTTTGATGGCATGAAAAGGCCAATACTACATGGCCTTGACGTGGGGGTTCGCAGGGGTCAAAAAATAGGAGTAGTCGGTCCGAATGGTGCAGGTAAAACCAGCATTCTAAGAGTAATAATGGGGGAATTAAAGTTAGACTCAGGTAAACTTGATGTCAGACCAGGAGTTCAAGTAGGTTATTTCCATCAAGATCATCGTTCTCTTAACTTTGATAAGACGCCGATTGAACAAATTCAAGAATTAAAACCTAGAATGGATTACAAAGATATCCGCGCCATGCTGGGACAGTTCCAATTTACAAGTGATATGGTTAATACCAAATTACAGAAATTAAGTGGTGGTGAAAGAGCAAGAATTGCAATGCTCAAGCTATTACTTGAAGACAATAATATGCTGCTTCTTGATGAACCAACAAATCATTTAGATACTGATGCGAAAGAAGCATTAGAATACGCTCTAGAAGAATATGATGGAGGAATTATTACTGTCAGTCACGACAGATGGTTTTTAGACAAAATTTGTGATACAATATGGGAACTTCCTGGTGACGGAAGTCTTTGGGTTTGGCCCGGGAATTATTCAGAATATATCCGTCGAAAGGCGTTGCAAGACGCCAAGAAATCATAATCATATTTTTGTGAAATCTAAGATTTAAGTGCGCATTTGATGGTTATTCGGACCTGTCCGGTACCCATTCTATGTGCTGAGTATTACTTCAAGTTAGTATGGTCCGAGGTTTCGCCAGTGCACAAAATAATATATTGTCAAGAAAATTATCATTAGAAAATAAACGCAAATCTAGAGTTTCAATTGCATTGATAACATTAATGATTATTTCAGTGGCAGTCCCTATGATGCCAAATAATTCACCAATTTTAGAATATAATGAAGAAAGGTATCATACAGCCAATGGAACTCTCGACGATACATCAACTTCTACACTTTTATCGAATCTAAATACTTCTAATCCAATAGAGGTTTCAGGAGTAATGGATGATTCTCAAAGAGTCCATCTAGTTTGGATAGAAAACGGTACGAATCCTCAATTATACTATGCTCTAATCTCTACTAGTGGAATCGATACAGTTCTTATTGCAAGCACTCCGGTTGGACAGAATTCTTCAACAGCAATGTCTAGCCCATCTTTGGTCATAGATTCGAATTATCGAACACATATAGTTTGGGCAATTACTGATACTGAGATATTATACACTCTTCTAGATTCCTCTTTAGACGATCAAGATGGTAGTTCTGGCGACATAGCGTCTATGACACTTGTTTCAACCTATACAATTGCTGTAGGAACGGGCGTGAGGAACGAACCAGATATTGCAATAGATTCGTTTGATGGGATTCATGTAGTTTGGGTTGATACATATGATGCTCAAAGTACATTTTTCGGTGCTTCATTGATTTATTATGCAATGTTTGCATTCAATACTTCAGGTGCCAATTCATTGTCTACTATGATTAATAATACAATCATTACACCTGCAATAGGTTACAAAGGTAGCCCTGCAATTTCTATGGGCTTAAATAATACGGTAATTGTAGTATGGGAAGATACCCGTGGTAGCTTAATAGAATATGTTGGCTTGATAGATTCTTCAGGCTCTATGACAACAGAATGGTTAGATATGTGCGCTGTATTTTATGGAGGTAACCTGAGTAGTGGAGAGTATTTCCAAGGAGTCAAACCCATGTTAGAATCTGCTAGCATTACAGTTCTCGAGACTCTTTATGCAATAAGTGGTCAAATGAGCTTTGCAAGCGGGCAGAAAAATTGCGAAGACGCTTATGAAATAGGAGGTTATGGAGATGGTCCTAGAGATTTATCTTTAGGGCAAAATTCTACTGATACATCCGGCGGGATAAGGGCTTTATCTGATGTAATGTATAATGGCTCGAGTTACAATATTCCTTCTGATTGGGGTTATAATAGTGAAATGTGGGGGCCAGGGTCAACATGGGCTTGCCTTTCTTGGAGAGATAATTCAGGTAGTATTCCAGGAAATCCTGCAACGCCAAATGACCATCAATGGAATCCTAATGCTACAAGATTGATAATTCCAGTTTCAGATGAGGGGCCATTTGGTGGCGATCCATCACAGGAATCAGATGATATTCAATCAATAGTCGAAGCTCACGATGCTTGTACTAAGGCGGGTATAATTCCTATTGCCATCGCAGGAACTTCTGCATATGGGCCTTCTACAAATATAGCGGGAGGTTCTGACTCAATGGTAAGGTCTCATATGATGGATCTTGTACAATGCCCAGGTACAGCCATTGGAACTCAGCAGCGAACTTGCGATGATTCCACTTGGGAGACTAAAGATGCAGGGGGTGAAATGTACTTGTATCCATCAAACAATATGGCAAATTTCGAGGGTGATTTCGAAAGTGGCAGCCTAACAAATGGTTGGGCAGTATCAAGTACATCAAACAGTTCTTGGGCAGTAGAAACTGCAGATAATGGATTGGTGTATTCTAACATGAATCTTTGTGATATTGGCGGTTTTTATTTCCACTCATTAAATTGTACTTATTATCATCCTCCTAATGTTTCCTCTATTGATTTGACAGTAACAACTGACAATTGGGCTTCTGAATTCAGCATGGATGTAATTCTTCCTAATGGAACCGTAGAATCTTACAATTCTAGTGATGTTTCAAACTATTACGATGCAATATTGACTAGTTATACTACTACAGGAAATTATACAATTTATCTGAATGATACATATGGCGATGGGGGCTCATCTGTATCTGCAGATTACTCTTATATCTCACAAACTAATCCATCTTCAACTCCAATTTCAGGCACATATTCTGCCCAATCGGGAAATATATCTAATGGAGAAAGCTCGAGTTTAGAGTTTGTTGGAATATTAGCCGATGGAATTGTAAGTTTTTCATATAATATTTCTTCCGAGGCAAATTATGATTTCTTGCAATTTTATATCGACGGCATTCAGTTAGCTCAATGGTCCGGCTCTCAGAATGGTAATTTCACCACTCCAGTTTCCCTAGGGCAACATACTTTGATGTGGAAGTACGTGAAAGATGGAAGTGTAAGTTCCGGTCTTGATGCTGCTTGGATAGATGATGTTGTTGTTCCAGTTGCGAACTATACTGAAGAACTCAATGCCCTGGTTAATCAAATCGTTTCATTAACAACTGGTAGCGGCTCTACAGAAACTTTCTTGACAGTTTTGAATCCATATTCTATACTCAATTCTCCGAGAAGCGGATGGTCAAGAGGCATGCCTGCAATCGCTATAGATGATCAAACCGGAGAATATGTAGAAGACATTGGGCCAACTCTAGATTATATTTGGCAAGACAGTGTAGGATGGAGTACAATAGGGCATTTCGTCTTAGTTAACGATACGCGTTTGACAAGTGGCCATGGCTGGTCAGTAAACCCCGAAGTGAATGTCGATGATACTGGTAACGTACACGTAGTCTGGGTTGATGGTAGAGATTCCATGCCTGGAAAAGACGCACCATCTCAGCTCCATTATATGCAATTAGATCTAAGTCGTGCAGGAGTTCTTGACGGAGAGGCAGATGGCTTAGATTTGAATCAAGTCGCGGTCGTTACGAATTCTGCAGTTCCTAGTTCAGATATGACTTATGGTGCAAATCCAAGAGTTGATTTTGATAATGATGGCTCAATTCATATTACTTGGTTCGAATCAATGGAAGATACAATTACTGATGAGGAAAGAGTCGAATTGAGATGGACTCGTATTAATTCTCCTCAGTTAAATAGTGACGGGCAACTCATAACTGGACAAACTCTGACCGATGCTTATGGGGTGGTTAATACTCGAATTATAGCATCTAGCTCAGATAATTTAATGGGCATATTTGGAAATAATGCAGAAACCTCGTCCCAACCGATAGTGAACTTCAATTGGCCCAATAGAGATATCATATGGACTACTGATGATTGTTTAGATTCAGATACAACTGAGGATAAGTGGGATGTTTGTATGTGGTCTGAAAATGTCTGGGATGTCGAAATAAGCTCTAATCCTACTGAATTAACATTTGCTCCCTCTCAATCATTTAATACAAATTATCAGATAAACGCGATTCAATTACCTGGAGAATCCGATGTCGTGAGTATTGACGTACAGGGTGTTCCTGCTGATTGGTTTATTGATGCGGGTTTTGCTGGCACATATCAACATACGACCACATTAATTGAAAATCAAATGAATGATTTTGATTTATTCATTCGAGCACCTAGTTTATCTCAGATTAATGAAAATCAAGAGTTTTTGTTGACATTATCAATTACTTCATCAACTAAAGACGAAGCATCTATTACAAAATTAATTAAAATAAATCTTGTAAATAATGGTGATTGGAATGATGATGATTCTGATGGTGTATCCGATGAACAAGACCTATGTCAGTTCGGTGAAGAAGGCTGGATATCATCTCCCCTCAATGATCATGATGGCGACGGATGTAGGGATTCCTCAGAAGATACAGATGACGATAATGATGGTTATTTAGACTCTGATGATTTATGCCCATTCGGTCAAATTGGATTAATTTCAGATAATGATAAAGATGGTTGTGACGATATAACGGAAGATATTGATAATGATGGCGATGGTGTCGTAAATAGCAATGACTTATGCCCTGATGGAGCGCAATATTGGGGTGAATTTGCAATCGATAACGATGGTGACGGTTGCCGAGATGCCGACGAAGATGATAATGATGATAATGATCCTTATCTGGATAGTGATGATGCTTGCAGTTCAGGTCATTCATGGTGGGATGATCTATATTTCGACCATGATAATGATGGCTGTCATGATTTATTTGACGATGATGATGATGATAATGATGGTATTCTCGATCGTGATGATTCTTGCCCTCAGGGCCTTGTTCTTTGGATTTCAAGCCCAGCAACAGATCAAGATGGAGATGGATGTCATGACTCGACTGAAGATGACGATATAGATAATGATGGTATTTTGGACCAATTTGATCAATGTTCAATGGGGCTTACTGGATGGACTTCTACGACATTAAATGATTGGGATTTAGATGGTTGTAATGACCTTCTCGAAGATCTTGATGATGATAATGATGGATATTTGGATACAAATGATAATTGTATTAGAAGCCCAATGTATACAACTCAGGGTAGTTCAGATGGAGATTTAGATAATGACGGTTGTTTAGATGATTCTGAAGACCTAGATATCGATAATGATGGAATAATGAATGACGACGACAATTGCCAAGATAATCCTTCTTTAGATTGGGTTTCATCAATCGCAGAAGACGCGGATAGAGACGGCTGTCACGATGAGAATGAAGATGCAGATGATGATAATGATGGTGTTTTGGATACATTCGATTTATGCCCCAACAGTATAGAAAGTGGATTAGATTTAGATAATGATGGTTGTATTGATGACATAGAAGATTTTGATGACGATGGTGACGGAATACCTGATTCAAAGGACAACTGTCCAAACGGTTTGACTAATTGGCAGTCTTCTAAGTCAACAGACTTGGATAGAGACGGATGTATGGACTCAATTGAAGATGATAACGTTGAGAGGAGTATTTTCCAACTAATGTCTTCTAGTTCAGTAGTTACAGCTGGAATCTTTGGCATGACTATGATCTTACTTGCTGGTTTAGTTTTAGTTCAAAGAAATAAACCAAGAGTAGGAGGTTTTTCAGATGACACTGCAAAGGTAGATGCAATGTATGTAAATCGACCCCCAGTATGGGAAGAGAATCGTACCAAGGAAAAGTTAGACGACTTAACTAAAGTAGGATATTCTCCTGAAGTCGCTCTTGCAATTATAGAAAATGAAAAGAAAATAATTGATTCTTCTATTGAAAATCAATTATGAATCATTTTCTTAACCTCTAGGGGCTACTGAAGCATGAGGAAGTTGACCATGCGGGCAGTTAGAGTTGAATGCGCGACCTCTTCAATAAGCCATGATTTTCGAGTCCAGAAGGCACTCGAATTCGTTAGTTGGGATTATCGTGGAAATCTGGGAATTATCGATGGAAATCTTAGATTGATGATTGAATGTATTACTACAGACTCGCAATGCTTGCCTCCCGGATTCAGCATTGGAGGCATCTCAGTTGTAGAGGTATTAGAGGAATGGACATCGGACTACTTAACGCATCATCTATTAGTTCTAGAATTTAATTCTGAAATTATAAAAGATTTCTTTTCTGGAAATGATTTGTGTATCCTTGCAGGGTCTAATTTAACTTCCTCAGGGCTTGTTTTACAACTTTCAGGCAGGCATTCTTCTATTGTTAAAATATTGAATGCGATTCAAACAGAGATGCCAGTCGAAAGAATAACGAGAGCAAAAAAATCTAAGGGTATTTCCAATATTAGTACGACTCTACAACAGCATCGAATTATCAAAGTGGCACATACAAATGGGTGGTATGAAGTACCAAAAAAGACTTCAATAAGAGATATCGCTGCTAAATTAGGATTATCTAAATCTACAGTCGCCGAACAACTTGTAAAGGCTGAAGGAGAAATTGTCAGAGGTTTTCTTAATGATTCGAAATGAATCAAATCTAGTCTACTTTCTTAGGTAAGAAATAATCCGCTCAAATCAAGAGAGATTTTTATGTCCATAATTCCAGCAACAACATTACAGCAATTTATTGGTATGGATGATTATGAAAAAAGATTAGCAATTGACCGTATTGCTAGAGAATTAGGAATATCTGGTGCCGCTATCGAAGCTGAGATAAATGATTTTGAAAAGGGTGGTTTTTCATCACAAAATGATACAATCGAAATCGAAATTCCCGAACCAAAGTCAAATTTTACAGAGAAGCAAGAGTCCGGAGAGGGGGCTCCCAAATTCATAAATGATGCACACAAGTATCGATTTACTTATGATCCGAGTAGAGATGCTAAAGAACGCCAATCAAAAGTCAATCAGGCAATTCTTTGCCCGCATTGCAATGTAGGGATAGGAATACCTCCTATCCGTCCAATAAAAGTGATGTGCCCTTCATGTCGAATTGAGTCATTATTTGAAAATTAATTAAACTCCCCAAAATTTGTTATTGGAGAGTTCCTCTTCTTCCTTAGTTATCGATTCAACCGCTGTCTTCAGTAAATAATATAGTACGAGAGTAAGTAGTGGCAAAGACCAGTCTTTCGAAACCGTATCAAAGTTCACTATATATGATTGAGAGTCAAGAATTAGAATCAACACACCAAGTGAAGCATCAGCAATAGTGTAAACAATAGCGCCTCTACCAAATAGAATCATCGATCTACCTGTATAAGTTCCTTCTCCCCATCTCACAATACCTATCGCTAAAGCGAATGAAAATACGGCCACAACAAGCCATTGTAACGCTTCCCCTATTGCAGTCGTCCAGATTAATGCATTCGAAGAACCACTATATGCTTCAACATCAGAGAAAACCTGGAACATCGTAATACCTGCTAAGAAAACCGAAAATATTGACATCGCCCATAACATAGATGAGAATATGCCTTTTTGTGCACTATCTCTTAAATCTACCATCAATCTTTCCAATTGTTCTTCCCAGCCTAGTCCCTTAGAAAGAATCCAAATTCCTACTAATAATGGCATTATTCCGATTAATACTTTTCCATTAGGTAAAATTAAACCCAGTCCAATAATCATTAAAAATATTGAAATTGGTACTAATAACCTCGCCCTCCAACGGGGGTCATCAATGGCTTTAGCGATATAATAATACGTAGACTCAATACCTTTTGATTGCCTCACAATTATTTTTTCGACATGATCTACTCGAATACGAGATGTAATAATTGGCATTGAAGCTTCATCATCTGCTCCATCCGTGACTAGAATAGCAACATCTGGTTGAAATTCTTTAATTACCTCATCTAATTGACTTGCTATGGCTCTATCACTTCTCGGACCTACGCGGACATCTCCTGTAAGTATAGCCACCTCTACTTCATCATTTGAGTCGACATTCTCGATTAATCTGTCATAGTGATGAAGAGCACCTAGAATCGCATTTGTATCCGATTCTTCTGGATCTGCAATTCCCAGTTTTATTGCCGCTGTAATGGTAGGTTTACGGCCTAGTACAGGCCCTCTTATTGCTGCTTTAACACCAAGGTCGTTATCTCTATCAACTGTTAGAACTAATGTCCGCACCATTCGACTTAACCTCCGATAGAATAGTCTTAACGAAAGTTACCTATGAAGAATTGTCTTAATTGTCTGTATTTCATTCAGTTTTATCCGTAATTACAGTCGCGCCAGTTTCTTGAAAGCGACGTCTCTGTTTCGCTTTCAGATATTTCAGAGGGTGCGTAAGCCATTCTTGATCACAAAGACGATCATCCCCCGGAGAAACAGGACATCTTGCACTTGTTTTTAGAGCAGCGCATCCATGAGGCGTATATTTCGCTTCATATATCTGATTGATCTGATAACTTGTAGTGTCTGCATTATAATCTGGAGCATTAGCAAAGAATCCACAAGCTTGTTCTTGACTTAACCCCATTGCTAGAGACATGGATGCTAAGAAAAGTCGACCAGTATGGTTTACGTTCACACCTTGACTTAATTCTCCTACCGCCGACTCAAAACAGGGAGGCCAATCTGCTCTAATGGAGGCATTCATAGGCATTTCTTCTTTTACTTGTTCGGATAGTAATTTGGTAACTCTTTCAACCGGATCAATGAATAATTCTGCGAATGAATCATCCATCTTATTCATTCTTTCAATACAACTATTTGTTAAATCTTCACGAATTCTTTCTTTAATCAATCTTGCAGTTCGTTTCCTACTCGATTCTCCTGCGCCTGAATTCATACATACCCAACCATCTTTTAAAGGCCTATTTATTAACCTCCAATAATTACCTGAAATACGTGGACACAACTCTATAAAATCACTAATTGGAACCCAATAAGTTGAGTCTCCTCCGGCTCTTTCTCTTACTTCTTTGATATCAGAAAGATAAGATTTTGCTAAAATATCAAAATTCCCCTCATCCATTCCAAATAATTGATCAGCTCTACTAGCTTCGCCTTCTACCCATCGTGCCAATAATCTTTCATTGAATGAAGCGCATACTACTAACATTGCATAAAGAAATGACAATGACTCAGTCATTTTTCCAAGATCCGAAGATAAATCAATTGTGGTAGCACTATCAATTCCCTCCTTATGCATCACGGATTCCAATAGCCTAACTCTTCCTCTTGACCTGACCTCTTCCAGCCAATGCGCTTCAATAAGATCCTCTACCGTTATTCCATTTTTTTCAAGAATTAATCTAAGAAAAGTTGCCCCCTGCGGAAGGAAAGGATACCTAGCCATTAACGCCTCATCCTCGATGCTCGGTTTGGTGAGCGGCATCGGCATATTACTGTCATGAACGACGAGGGTTCTTCAATACTCACCGTCTCCTTCCACTGGAGCAAAGGGCCAATGTCGACAAGTATTGGAATCCTCGCTGTAGATAAAAAATTAATTATGATACAGGATGAGGTAAGGGAATTTTTTTCATGGGACGTAAAATCCGATCTAAATAGCGCTCTAGAGATGTTATCTTTAGTCGAGGAATATCCAATTGATATATGGAAGAAACCTCAAAGATTGGTAACTCTAGCAAATTTACGCAGAAGACTAGTATTAAGAGACACAAAAATAGCGGTCCTTGGTGCCGCAGTAGAAGAATCCGAGGTCATCACAATTTTAGATTCTTCAACACTATTAGTCGCAGCAGATGGGGCAGTAGGCGTACTTTCTTCTTTATCTGAATCAATATCAGAAAGAGCATGGTCCCGTCTTGTTTGTATTGTTAGTGATGCCGACGGAGGAGAGGGAACAATTGAAGCGGTAAAAAGAGGAATCCCTGTAATATTACATGCTCATGGAGATAATTTTGATTCGTGGAAAGATCTTTTACATACTGCATCTAAGAATTCTTTTCCTCCTAGATTAGTGCTTACTCATCAAACTCCTGGTGAAATTGACGGAATGTATAATCCTGGTGGTTTCACTGACGGTGACCGGGCGATTTGCTTTTTACTCGCATTGGGTGTCCCGATTGAAAAAATTTCTTTGCTAGGCACTCGAACAGATATAGTGGGAAAATGGTCAGGAGTAACCAAGCCTGCTGAGAAAATCATTAAATTAGAATGGATGGCTAAAGTTTTAGATATTATAGGCATAGAATACTAATCACAAGAAATCGCTTAAAGTCATCACAGTGACACGATCATTATTGAATAATGAATCAGTACTCTCAGTTAACCATTTAACACGCTGTTCTGTGTACATATCAACGCCATAATTTTGAATAATTGCTTCTGTGACTTTGATGTATTTTCTTACAGCTCCTTCGGAAACGGTTAGTATGACATTTCCTCCACATTCGGTTGTATCTTCTCCTCTTCTAGCAGATAACCCACCAATTTCTAATTTACGCCTTTGAATACATTTTCCTGCTAGAGGCATTCTTCTATATTTTTCTCCACACTTAACACATCTAACTTTCTGTCTAGTAAATGCCACTAGATTCCCCCTTAAATCTGGTAAAAAATGAGACTCAATAACTTGTGAAGCCACTTTTTCAACCCTAACGCTTCTCAATAAACTTCCAATAGCCAATTGCCCATTCATCTTATCTTCCATTGACTTCAAAGTCTTATATGACGAATTAGTAGGCCCAGCATCCAAATCTCCAGATTCATGGGTCCACCCATATCCTCGTAAATCCCCTATGGTACCCAAACGAGACTCGACTGTTTCCACGAGATTACTAAGTTCATTAGGGTGTGGTTGCTTGAGCGTTTCTTCGTAAAATCGTCTTGAATAATTATGTGAACAATCCACATTAAGAGCTTCTTTATCTATTTCACTAGGATTTAATCTAGTGGTCAGAACAAGAGGTGCATCCATTCTCCCACCTCTTCCAGAGGGTAAGATATGTTTAGAAAAATTAAGTAAACCATCCATTAGCATTAGTATACTATCTTCATCTCCATCGCAATTTCTTCTTTTTGCAGCATGGAAAAGTGGATGTGCGTATCCCGCAGAAGCTTTTGTCCAACCAATTATTCGACACAAAACTCCACCAGAGGTGTGAGGGGCAAGTCCTATGGCCAATGAACCAACAATATCTTCAACACTTTTGACATTATAGAAAGGGTCCATCCCATAGAATCTAACTAATAGGTCATCTACAAAATTACAAGTTGAGATTAAATGTTCTTCAGCATTTAAAGATGGTATGATGTCTTGAGGGAATAATTCTAAAATTTGGTCATCTGAAGATAATTCATCCCCAAAAACATCTTTTTCATAACCTAAGTCGTATAATTTATTCCAAGAAGTATATATCTCCTTAGGCTTGAAATGAGTAACTGGAACATCAATCATATCGTATCTGGATGTTCCATCTCGGAATACAGAAACGCCGTGTTTACCTCGAAGAATACCTTTTTCAATAGGTTCAGGCGTTTGGCCAACAGAGAGCAACTCTTTCTGTGCTTTGATCATTTTAGGTAATCTATCTAAGCCCAATGACCTTCTTTTCACTTCCAGTAATTTATCTAATTCGACAGTAGTTCTTTCTCCCTTTCTTCTCCTATTATTGCTCCCTCTAGATTTCCTCTCTATTGTTTTACCGCCACATTCTGTAGCGTCACTCGCTAGAATTCTATTGTGACAAATAAGATTAGGGGACTCTTTTCCACACTCTTGACAAATTCTTCTCCCCATTTCGACTCGGATTCTCCCCTTATTAGCAGCCTGTATGAGTAATTTCTGTGAACCTCCATTTTCACCGATAGGGTATAACGCATGAGTTAATGGCTTCAATTCTCTTCTTGCTGATTTTTCTGGCCTACCCATTCTAGCCCCAATTCTACAAGGTACAGAATCCTCCCATCTGAAATTTGAAACTTTCCTCACTATCCAGAGGCTTCTTTCGACTTCATTTTCATCGATTAGAATTTTTGATTTAGATAATTCTTCGATATTTTCAGTCCCACTGTCTACAATCTTCATTGCAGCTTTTTCTCCCGCTTTTTCAGTTTCTTGAATATTCATGCCAGCTTGTCTCGCCGCGGTAGTTGCTACAATTCTTTCAAGATCTCTTTCATGTTCTAATTCTTCAACACGTTTAGACTCGCGATTAATTATCGAATAAGCGTTTTTAATTCTTTCAACTCTTTGATTAATATGTAATTCAATATCTACCTTTTTCCTGACATTATCTTGATAAATTTCCAATCCAAGTCCTTCTAAGAGAGATTCCCAATTCTTTTCGAGAATTATGTTTCCATCTTCATGAAAATGCTCCACTCCTAGAGTCATCAGGGACGATTTTAACACTCCATTATTTTTTACATCCGTCCATCTAGGCCATTTTTCAGATATTTGAAGTGGTAATTCTTCCTCTTTGAGAATCTCTTCACGAGGCCATTTTAATGCTACTTTAGGTATACAGATATTCCCATCGACAATTTTTGAATTTGTTAAGTGTTGAATCATCACAGGCATAAATGTCATTGGTAAATCGGACCACCATAGATTCCATGGTGGTGGAATTGCAGTTCCATATTCTAATGATACTGATTTTATTTTTTCCCAATCTAATTCTAATTCTCGGAGATACATCACCCATTTACGTTTCCTCCATTTCCTATCTAATGGGTTCTCGCCACCTCTCTTTATTGCACCATTAAATGGCAACCCTTCAGGTAAAGAACTTCGTTCCACGCCCAATATATTAGCAAAAGTTTCTACCTTCACAGGCATATCCAAAGATTCAACTAAATCAGACGCCCACCAATCTTTATTATACGCCGAAGGAACTAAATTTTTATTATTTTCAAGGAATTCCCCATAACCAATCAATATTTCTCCAGCATCCCAAATAGATTTGACATTAGCGACATTTAATCTCCAATCCTCAAGATTCCTAATTCTTCGGAATCCACCATCCTCCATTAATACAGTAGGGCCATCTATTTCTGAGCAAGGAGTTACTGCACACGCTTTCCCAGGTCTTTCAATTTTCATCTGTGTACCTACTGCTAGAAACCCCCCCATGGCTTCCATTGTGATTGGATTCATCCCTGCTGCGGCTAAACCGGTAATCCGACTTCTTCCATATCTAAGTCTAAATCCACCGGGTTGATTTGGTTCACCAAACACAGGTCTTCCTGCAATGACGTCTTCCATATATCTTCTAATTGGTGCGATTTGTCTTGGTTTGAAAGATTCTATATTTTTATCATTCCCTTTATTTTTATTTGCAAACTGAGCTATGAATTCCCACCCTTGAATCTTCATTCTTTCAGTATGTTTCTGAACTTTCGGTGCTTTGAGGCACAAACCTTCTCCAATTACCAGCATCACACCTCCTCGAATTCTTGTACGATAAGATCCATTTGAATTAACAATATTTCTCACTTCTTTATATCCAGCACATTCGATTTTTTCGGTTTCTTCCCCATTTACCATTACTGGACATGCTCTCATTATAGTTTCAATCTCTTCAGGCGGGGGCTTGTACTGCAAACCTACTCGATATAGTCCAAATTCTTCTTTAACCCGCTCAACTTCTTGGGTTGTGGGGATGTATCTGTTTAATCCTAATTCTCTCCTCACCATATCTCCAATAAGCACACCAAGCGCTTGAGCAGTACCGCCTGCTGCTCTAATAGGTCCGCAAAAATCTATAGATAAAAACTCAGTTCCGTCTGCGTTATTTAATATTCTAACATCTCCTATCCCATCTAATGGTGCGACTAAAACCGCTTCAGTAAGGACAGCCAAACCTACTCTTAGTCCACAATCTATTGATTTCTGCATATCTAGCGTTTGCTCATTCATTTTTCTAGCTACATCTACTGCAATTTGTATTGAGGCACTTTCTCTGTCAGTGGTGTTAAGTAAATGTCTCAAATCCTCTTCAATTTTCATACCGTCTAGATAATCTTCCAACAGTTTTTCTGTCCTACTAGCCAAATCAGAAGCTCGAGGAATCTCAACAACATTTTCAAAGTCTAATTTTTTAGACTTTGCTTCCGCCGCAATTTGATAAACAGCCTCTGTATGTTCTTCTAACCAAGATTCATATGAATTCTGTTCTTGTTCTAGACGGCTGTAGTCAATTATCAAATTCTTACTAATCTTTTCCTCGATATACTCCACCCCCTGCCACTCAATATTCTCTCAACGATACCGGCCGCACAAGAACATTCAGTGTAAACAATGTCAATTCGAGTATTTTAATGTGACAACATTCATTCGATTCCCTTCCGCCGCAGACAAGAGGAAGCAGTATGTCGACAAGTGTAAATGATGCCAAATCACGCTTAATAGAAAAAGTTCGAGAGTTAGCTTATCTCTATTCTCCTGCTGAACTATTCACTTTAGCCAGTGGCAGACAAAGTCCCCATTTCTTTGATATGAAACCAGTAATGATGGATCCCGAGAGCGCTCATCTTCTGGGAGTTCTAATACATTCAAAAATCGATTCCCTCGATTCAATCGATGCAATAGGTGGTCTAGAATTAGGAGCAGTCCCTTTGACCGGAATTGCCATAGCAAAGGCCCCCAAAGGTTCCGAAATCCGTGGTTTCATGGTCCGTAAAGAAGCCAAAGGCAGAGGAGGTAGGAAAACAGGAAACCCCCCTGGCATTGAAGGAGCAAGTCTAGCTAAAGGTGATCGAGTAATATTATTGGAAGATGTAACGACAACGGGGGGGTCTGCCCTTAAAGCGTCAGAAAGATTAACAGAAATGGGCTGCCAAGTAGTTGCTTGTATAACAATTCTTGATAGACAGGAAGGGGGGATGGATGCCTTCAATGAAGCAGGAGTTTCATTAATTCCTTTGCTTCTACGTTCTGATATCACAGGTGAGTGAATGAGCCAACACCAAATTGATCCAGACAATCTCCCCTATCATCCAGAAAAATTACTTAGAAAAGAATATGTTAGTGTCAATGATTATTTTTCTTTAGACATGAGATCTGGAAAAATAATCGACGTTTCAGAATATCCTGAAATGAGAAAACCGTCCTATAAAATCCGAGTTGACTTCGGGCCGGTAATAGGAGAATTATCTAGTTCTGCGCAGATTACTAACTATTCTAGAAGTGAATTAATCGGGCGGTTAGTTGTTGGTGCAGTTAATCTTGGAGACAAGACATTACCCGGGGGTTTTGTTTCTCAATTCCTAATCTTAGGGGCGCTAGACCCAGACGGTTCAGTTAATCTTCTTGAATTACCAGATGGTGTTTTATTAGGATCTACAATAGCCTAATTATTTATTTTATCCATTTATTTATGAACATAACATAGGCCAGTTTTTCTAAATTCTACTCTCTTGCATTTTTTCCCATTTAGGGAGTCTACGTGACTGCAATAACCATCTGAGGCGATTTCTTTTTCTGCTGATGAAACATCTTCTCCCTGTGCTTTTAACTGACGAGTTTTCTTTCTTTCTTCGGTCTCTAAAGTACATTTCATACAAAGTAAAAGTGGGTTCTTCGATTTTTTCTCAGTCTTTGATCCTCCAAAACCACCAGGTAAGTCTACGATGCCAGCGCCACCTCCCTCGGCTATGGCGAAAAGTGCTATCACGCCTACGCCTACTACTACGGTCCCTATTGCGACTTGTCCGAGAGTTTTAGCATAGGCTTCCACAGGGTCCGAACCTATGGTTTGACAATCCGTACAAATATGTGCCCAACACCCTCCGCTTTGACAATTCCAAGCTAATGATTTATTTTTCATACCACATTTATCACAGGTACCTTTATTCAGGGATTTTTCAGGGTCACTAGATACCATTGCAATTAATCCGCCGAGCCCTAAAATGGCTGCTCCAACCGTCATAATGACGCTTCCACTCCCCATCATCATAGCAGAAAAGATCAATACTCCTAATCCAGAAAGCCTCCTAATCATCATTTTTTGTTTAATATCTTCTTCAGTCAGTGTTTGATCATCAATTAGTCTATTCGATTTAGAATCATATGATTTCGGATTCCGCACTTTGGGTTTTATTCCATTTAGAAGGTCTAGTTCTCCTGCATCGAACCAGAATGTGGGGCAATTTTCACAAGAATCAATTATGACTTTTTTAGGAGTAGATCCGTCGATCAAACTTAATTTCTCTTTAACTTCTTCAGGGATATCCAATTCAATTTCCTTCATTTCAGTAGAACAAATAGGGCAATCGCAACCACTTCCTACATATGATTCCTCGTTCAGTTCATCTAACTCATTTCCGTTTGAGATAACAGAATCCATCGATTTAGCAGCAACCGCTACTCCCCAGCACTCTTTACAAATCAGTAAATCTACGCCTTGTGCTTGTTCACTGGTTTCGATGTATAATGCTAATTTACATCGAGGGCAGGTATGCTCACTGAGCTCACTCATAGAAATGTCAAGTGAGATACACCACATTAGTATTGTCACGGCACTAGACCATTATCCTCTTGAACACAAGTTACTTCGGATAGGCATGACCTTAGTACAAATGTCGACTACTTTAGGAGAAATACAAATTGAACTTTATACAACAGATTGCCCAGAGACTACGGGTAATTTCTTAAAATTAGTAGATTCTGGATTCTACAATGGATTACATTTCCATAGGATTATCAAAGATTTTATGATTCAAGGAGGTTGTCCTAAATCTAAGGACCCAGATAGCCGTGCAGCGGGAACCGGAGGCCCAGGATGGCAAATCCCCTGCGAATCAGCAGCACTTGCAAAAGCTCATGATCGCCCAGGTCTATTTTCCATGGCCAATGCAGGTAAGAATACTGGAGGTTCCCAATTCTTTCTAACTACGGTCCCTACGCCTTGGCTTAATGGAAATCATGCTGTTTTCGGAGAAGTCGTAAAGGGGATGGATATAGTTAAACAAATTGAGTCCCAACCAACAGATTTTCGTGACAAACCAGAAACACCTATGCAGATAATCTCTGTCCAAAGGCTCTGATTTTGTAATCTTTATAAAATTTTAATCAATATACTGCTCTTCTTTACCGTAAGTTTATTAATAACTTATTAACTAGATTATTTATGGCCAAACATCGAGCGGGCGATAGACGTATCCTAAGCATAAGTATACCAGAAGATTTAGCTAAAAAATTAGATAAAAAGGTAGGTAAAGGTCAGAATGATGGACGTTCTGCAACAATATCAAAAATGATTGAGAATGCACTTTTTTCCGAGAGAAACCCTCAACCATATGAGCCTAAAGGTGAATCAAAGACCGCCCGTGGCGAAAAAGATTTTATGAGAATCGAAAAAGATACTATGGGGGAAGTTGAAGTCCCCTCCGATCGCTATTATGGTGCTCAAACGGCTCGTTCATTGATTAATTTCAATATAGGAGAAGATACAATGCCTCATGCGATGATACGTGCCTTTGGGATTCTCAAGAAATCTGCAGCAGAGACAAATGTAGAATTAAACGAGTTAGATTCTAAAATAGGTGCGTTAATTTCTTCTGCTTGTGACGAAGTAATTGCCGGTAGTCTAAATGACCATTTTCCTTTACGTGTTTGGCAGACAGGTTCAGGTACACAAACTAACATGAATGCTAATGAAGTAATTGCAAATCGTGCTATTGAGCTAACAAATGGCCGTCTAGGGAGCAAAACTCCAGTACATCCAAATGATCATGTCAATAGAGCTCAATCTAGTAATGATACATTTCCCACTGCAATGCATATCGCTGCTGCTGAAGAAATTCAACATCGTTTAATCCCTGCTATTATGACTCTTAGAAACTCTTTAGATGTCAAATCAAAAGAATTTTCGAATATAGTAAAGATTGGCCGCACCCACTTAATGGATGCCGTACCATTGACTTTAGGTCAAGAATTTAGTGCATATGTTTCAATGTTAGATTCTGATATTTCTCGTATAGAAAATTCCCAACAAGATCTTTTAGAACTCGCACTCGGAGGTACCGCTGTGGGGACAGGGCTTAACACCCATCCAGATTTTGCAGAAAAAGTAGCCGGGAAAATAGCAACTTACACATCTTTAGACTTTGTCAGTGCAGAAAATAAATTTGCTCAATTGGGGGCTCATGATGCAATTGTTGCAACTTCTGGGATGCTGAATACTCTTTCTGCATCTTTAATGAAAATAGCTAATGACGTGAGATGGTTGGGGTCAGGCCCCAGGTGCGGTTTTGGTGAATTATCTCTCCCAGCGAACGAACCCGGGTCTAGTATTATGCCCGGTAAAGTAAATCCTACTCAAGCAGAAGCAATGACAATGGTTTGTTGCCAAGTAATGGGAAATAATACTGCAATATCAATAGGTGGAAGTCAAGGTAATTTTGAATTAAATGTGTATAAGCCTATGATGATACACAATCTTCTCCATAGTATCAGGATACTATCCGATACTTGTATTTCATTTTCTGAAAAATGTATTGACGGATTACAAGCTAATATTGAAAAAATTTCCCAGCATTTAGAAAATTCATTAATGCTTGTAACTGCATTGAATCCCCATATTGGTTATGATAATGCCGCAAAGATTGCTAAAAATGCACATAAAAATAATTTAACATTGAGAGAAAGCGCTCTAGAACTCGGATTATTAAATAATCATCAGTTTGATAATTGGGTTAAGCCTGAAGAAATGATTGGACCTAATAAGAAGTAAAAGTCAGGCGAATATACCGAATAGGTGGGAGCTAGCAGTGGGTTCTGAACATTGGGGGATCATTACCCTCTGCTAACTCCGCAGGGTCCCAAGTTTGTAGGTTCCGTAAGGTTCCTACTCCCCTGGGGTAGATGACTCGGAGACTTCATGCTCTCTCTTCGTCCTTTTCCGAGTATCAAGAATCTCTTCTTTCAACCCGTGTTCGCTTTTTTCCCTAGCTCTCACCAGTTATTTCCACGTCTCAGTACTAATCCTCCACGGTTTCCCGCTCTTGTTCTCAATGTGTTTCCATTTTGTTTCTTTTCCCCTTCCTTTCGTCCAGTTTTCTTCATCTTCATTTCCCCACATACGCGCCTCAAGTTTGTCCCATCTCTGGTCCTCTCTCTTCGCTCGTGTACCTCTTCGGGATAGTTTTGTATTTCGGTTATGTTTTCCCCGTTTCCGGTTCGGTGTTGTTTTCCATACTTCCTCTGTGAGTTCTTTCCCTTTCCTTTCGTCCAGTTCTTTCCCATCTCAGTTCTCCCGTCGTCTCTACGTCCACAGACGTTTTGACTATTCCTCGGATCTCTTTCGATTTCCGATTTTACTGCTCCTTTTCGGAGCTCGGTTTTTGTGGCCCGCGGGTCGTGAATTAACACGCCCACACTCCTCCACTGGAGCAGCAAAGTTCTCAGGGACGGCTGCGGCTCTTAAACCTTTCTCTAATCAGGCCGCAGTCCACCGGAAACAGAGGTTATTTGACGTTAATTTCCACTGCAATAAATCACTTACGAAGTGCTCTTAATCGTTTTTTTAACAAATCTCTTTTCTCTTGATCTTGAACGATTTCACTAACTTCATTCAGTCTCCTAAATACGACATCTTCTTCTAGAAGGATAACTTTTCCTTTCTGGTCTGATAAAGCAATTTTTCCATTAATATATTTTATTAATCTAACTCTAGAATCATGATTTATTTTATATTTAGTATTGCCATTATCCTCATCTAAAACATAGATATTATTTTCATTAGCAGTATTAGATGCCCATATTGAGCTATCAATTTTTATTAAACAGTCAATTTTTCCAACGAAATTTCTTTCCCAGTCTTTTGATGAAATAATAGTTCCATTATCATTACCTACACACAAATAATGTTCGTTTTTCAGGACTGAACTTATAGGGTATTCTTCAAATTGTATTATATCCATCACACCATCCTTAATTTCTGTAACCATACCATTACTATGCCCGAGTAAGAAACCTAATTCAGTTTCAATTCCCATAGTAATGGGACTATTTCCTTCAATTTTCTTATGAGATAATACATAATCACTATTTACAAATAAACAACCACACCTTGGTCTTCCGATACCTAAAACTAAATCATTCGATGACATCCCAATAAACCATGGTTTTTCTTCAAAAATAATTTTTTTAATTAATTTTGAATTCCTATCAAACTTGAGTAAGGTTGTTTCCGTATAATCCTGGACTTCTATTTCATATAATGAAGAAGTTACCCATATTGAATCATTGTCAATTTTAATCAAATCACTAGAGCCTCCTATATCTACAGTCCATTCTAATTCTCCAGTTTCAATTTTCATTGCATGTAATTCGGCAGAAGCGGTAAAATAAATTCTATCACTTATACCTATATCTGAAATGGGGCCATCTACTTTACATTGCCATTTTTCATGCCCATTATCAATGTCCCAAGAAACTATTCTTCCATCTTTCGACCCCGAAATCAACATATTTTTATGGATGACCAAGCATGTACATTCACTGCCCAAATCTCTAACAAAAGACGCAATCTCTTCCAGTGAACGATTTTTCATCACAATTCCTAATCCTTTCTATGCTTTGTTGCTTTCGTACATATCTTCATAATTCATACAAAAATTCTACTTTATCTTGAAGATATTTAACAAAATCATCTGGCGAAGGTTCATTTCCAGTTGCCTCTTTAATCAATTCAGAGGGTTCAATGATACTTCCCCGAGAATGTACATTTTTACGCATCCATTCCAATAAGGGGGTAAATTCTCCCTTTCTTATTTGTTCATCATGGTTAGGTAATTCTTTCCGAGCGGCAGTTAGTAATTGGGCAGAATATAAATTACCAAGTGTATATGTGGGGAAATATCCGAATGCTCCAAACGACCAATGTATGTCTTGAAGTACCCCTAATGTCCTATTTGGGGATCTTATGCCTAAAAATTCTTCATACATATCATCCCATACATCAGGAAGGTCATCTACCTCAATCTCTCCAGAAATGAGTTTTTTCTCGATTTCATATCTTATCATAATATGGAGATTATATGTGGCTTCATCCGCTTCAACACGAATCAAACTTGGTTCAACAAAATTCACGGATCGCCACAAATCTTCTGCAGAAACTCCTTTCATTTGTTCAGGAAAGTGTTCTTTCCAAATTGGTAATGCCCATTCGCAGAACTCTCTGGAGCGACCTATTTGATTTTCCCATAATCTGCTTTGACTTTCATGAACTCCCAAGCCGTTTGCTGAACCTGTTGGTTGAAAATCCAAGTGCCGCGGTCTTCCTTGCTCATATAGACCGTGTCCCGTTTCATGCATTGAACCATATAATGATCCAAAAGGATCTTTTTCGTCATATCTAGTAGTCCATCTCACATCATCTGGATTTGGGCCACCGCAGAAAGGATGAGTTGAAGCATCTCTTCTACCCGCGTTAAAATCAAATCCAATGGCTTCAGAAATAGACTGTGACAACCCCTCTTGTCCTTTCTTACTCCAAGTATTGTTATGCACCCAAGACATATCTGGTTTCGTTCCACTTTGCATTACTTTTTTCACGAGTGGAGCAACATTTTCTCTTAAACCCGCAAAAAGTGGGTCTACCCGTGAAACAGTTAATCCAGATTCATATAAATCCAGAAGTGCATCATATCTAACTTCATCATACCCAAGATAATCTGCTTTTTTCCTCGACATCTCGACCATTTTAGCTAAATCATCTCTAAAAATTGAAAAATCATTTTCTGCCCTTGCGCGAGTCCAAGAAATTTGTGATTTTGATTTATGCATTGCCATCTCTGCCACAAAATCAGTTGGTAATTTTGTAGCCTTATCGTAAGAATCTCTAGCTAATCTAATATTTCCTCTTTGTACCTCATCTAAATTGTCTTTTTGTTCTAATACTTCTAACAATTCCCCTATTCTTGGATCGGTCAATTTTTCATGGCCAGTCTTTGAAATCCACGAAAGTTGTTCGGCTCTTAATGCGGCTGCTTTTGGAGGCATCAAGACCTCTTGATCCCACCCTAATAAACCTCCAATTTGGCCAACCAAATCTATATCTTTCAATCTTGCTAATAGTTCATCATAAGCATTCATACTTCACCGGAATCAATACTCTAAATCAAACCCTTTGATTAGACATTCTCAAATTTATTAAGTTAAATTATACCTGATAATCATATACCAAACCATTCTCTAAGAATTAATCCTATTGCGAAAGAAATACCAGTTACCACAATTAAAATACTAGTCATTTCTGTAAATCTTTGCTTGAAAGAATGATCTTGTGCTATTGATACATAAAAATTGAATAAAGCAATTATTAACAAACCAATAATTAAGGTAATACAAAGTGCTTGAATATGTGGTTCAAGCCCTAACATAATAGCGCTTGTATCATCTAACAAGAGATAAGGCGTGACTAGAAGCATTACAGTGAGCATATAGGCTATTCCAGTAAATATTGCTGCTTTAATCGGAGATCGTTCAGAATTTTCCTCCTTAGTTGCTAAAAATTCAGACGCGGCCATACTGAATGATGCAGCGATTCCAGTCACTAACCCTGCTAATGCAACCACTCTTAATTCTTGAAATGCAAAAGTAAGTCCCGCAAGAGCGCCTGTGAGCTCCACTAGTGCGTCAGAAAGCCCCAATATGATGCTACTTAGATAATTCAACGCGTCTTCTTCTAATAGTGAAAGCAATTTTTCTTCATGTTCATCTTCTTCTTTAGCAATATCATTTAGTCCCAACTGTCTATATTCCTTTGCAGCATTTTGTTCGATTTTTTCCATAAGTTTCAAAGAAAAAGTTAGTCCGAAAAAGAGTGAAGCCAGCACGTGCAATAACACCCTTATTCTTGAGGGCTTAACGTCAATATTTGTGATATTCTTTAAAATATTATAATGATTAATTTCTTGTTCAGCGATTTGTTCTAGAATCGTCTTATTGTTCTTATTTCTTTGATTTTTAGCCAGTTTTTTGTATACTTCCGCCTCAGTGATTTCCATTCTTTGAAGCCGAATGAGACTCCTCTTTCTTTCACTGTCCATGTTCTTTGTTCTGATGCCGAAGTTTTTCAACTAATCTATTATTATGGCTATATTTCCATTTTTTTTTATTATTATAACTCACAAACGGTAATGGAAAACACTCATGAGTGATATAAATGACGCGCGTTATATGGTTAAGAGGTCGTTGACTCTATGCTTAGCGTTATTGCTTCTTACACCTGTGTTGTCAGGTTGTTTTGGTAATAATGAATCTGAAACAATTGATGAGAAATCACATTGGTTACCAGATGTAGAAGACAGATATAACTTACAATATCGTGCTGATGATGTATTCAGTAGAGTCTCTATCAATGGTTCATATGAAATAGGTGAAGTCAGGTCAATTTATGTTGCTGTAAAGACAATTACTTCCAGTGATGGTGGTGCAGGAATTACCGGAGACGCTGAAGTACATCTTGGATTATGGTTGCCTGTTATAGATGGATGTGACTATGATTTGGCGGAAATTCCAGATAATTGTCAAGTTCCAATAATTGCTGAAATAGGCCCATATTATGACGATGGTGATGTAGATGCATTAACGCCCGCAGATCGATTAGGTCGTTTTTTGATTGAAAATTTTGTACCTCATGGATACGGGGTAGCTCAAATTAGTGTATTTGGAACAGGTGAAAGCAATCACTGCATGGATTTGATGGGTACTGATGAGCAAAGAGGAATCCACGCCGCTGTTGAGTATTTGGGGTCAGCTCCATTTTCTAACGGAGCAGTTGGAATAATTGGTAAGTCATATGACGGTTCAACTCCTTGGGAGGCTGCGGCTATGGGTTCTGAATATCTGAAAACAATAATTCCTATGTCAGGACTCATTGGGGCGCATGATTTAATGTGGAGAAATGGTAGTATGGAAGCCAGAGGGGCAATAATGCATAATGGAGTCTATGGAAGTTTTGGATTAGATGGAGATCTTGAAGATGCAGAAAATGCCTGTGAAGGCTATTTAGAAGGCTATTACGCCGGTCCCGCTGCATATCTGTCTGGAGATAATCTAGCATGGTTAGGAAGCGATTATTGGTCAGAACGTACTTTCCTCGATAGAGCTTTAGAGAATTATAACGGATCTATCTACATCATTCATGGCATGCAAGATTGGAATGTCGACCCACATATGGCATTTCCAACACATAACATATTCCGCGATGCAGGATTTGATGTTAAGGGCCTATATGGACAATGGGGGCACGACTATCCAGATAGGAAAAGTGGTCATGAAGGACTATCAAGTGGCCGAGGCGCCGAAGCATTTCCATTCACTCTTAGATGGGATTGGGCAGATGATTTACTAGAGTGGTTTGATTATTATCTTAAAGATCAAGGCCCCGAACCAAGATTAATCGCCGAAATACAGGATAATATAGGAGGTTGGAGAGTTGAACAGACATACCCTCCTTTAGATTCAGATTTGTTGAAGTATGATATGGATGATTGTAATATTATCGGAGGAGGAGAAACTATTACGTCCAGTTCCCAATTGTCGATTGAATGCCCATTTTTCGAGAACGAAACTAGAATAATAGGTACACCAACTTTTCACGTAGAGGCTACTATATCCTTACTTTCAACCAGCGGTCATCTTTTTGTTGAAATGGTCCAAGCAAGTAACGGAATGCATTTGGGCCATGCTGTGATGGATTTAAGATTCCATAATGGAGGTAAAGAGGGAGAAGTCCTTTCTCCCGGTGAAACAGTTATCGCCAAAATGGAATTCTTTGGAATGGATGTTGTTATACCAGAAGGAGACGGCATCAATCTGATAATTACCCAAACTGGAGAAGATTATATCCCGAGTCCAGTTTCTACGATGGCTGTTACCTTAGGGTTAGGTACTAGCAGTGTTTTAACACTACCAATTTCCAATAAAAATTGTGATAATTTATTCCTTCCTCCTATGCAAGAGCAATACCCTCAATGTATGACTATTCTTTCTGGACAATAATCCGAACTCTTGATGCCAGTCATAGGTACCGGATAACTCATGGCGGCTAGTGATGCGAGAGTAAATGTCGCAGTTTCAGACCGTATAATGGTACATCTTTGGGAGCAAGATCATCAGGCTGACCACTATCTTGTATCATTCGAAATGACTCGTCCAGGTATTGCAGAAGTCTGCGCACTACATTTACCCAATGTTTCAAGGACGATGCGTGAATTAGTAACTGATGGTTTAGTTTCTGAACATACTAGAGCGATTAGAGGCGAAGAAAGGCGTCAAAAGACGTGGCAGTTAACAGACGAAGGCCGCCTAGAATCCAGAAAAAGAATTGAAAAACTCCGTTCAACTAATGTTTTAATCCGAAATAAAAAAGGTAAATTATTAGAAATCAGGGCTGATGAAGTATCATCAAGATTACAAACTGGATTAACTCTTCTACAAGTTTTAATGCATGCACAACATGAAGGTGTTCTTAATTTTGGAGATATCCGATTTGGTGCAATTATACGTCCCGAAGAGAAAAATAATAATCCCGGTTCAATTTCTTTATTGTCAGGTGCTCATTCAACCTATCACATAAGACCTCCTGAAACAAGGGATGTGCATGGTCGTTCATTAGAAAAAAAATCAATAGACGAGTGGTACAAATCCGAAACTCCAATGTTTGTTTTATCTGGTATTGCGGGCTGTGGTAAGACAACTTTAACTTCCTTTTGGATAGATAGCATGATTTCCTCGGGTAAAGACATTCATGCTATGTATTATCCATGTCAGCCATGGGATTCTTCGCTTGGTATAGCAACTAGTTTACTTCATCGAATAGGGATAGGTTCAGATGATAAATTATCCGACCCATATGGTGTTTTAGAATCATTACCGTTAAAGCCAGGTGCATCTTTTAATATTGATTTATTCCGTAGAAGATTAATAGCACATTTATTGGATGAAAAGGAAATTTTAGAGGTAAAACCATCAGATTTATTCGTAATTCTCGACGATGTTCACAACATAGGGCCAGAGGGGGACCATCTTTTTGGAGCATTATTACAAATTTCAGAGGTGACATCAATGAGATTATTTTTAATTTCAAGAACAAATCTTGCATTCTATGATCGTAGGGATGTTCATACCAGAGGCAAAGTAGAAGAATTAATTTTGACCGGATTAACTTTGGAAGAAATTGTAGATTGGATAGATCAATTGAATCTCCCTAATGATGCACCTGCCGAAGAAATTTACGCCGCTACTGGCGGACATCCTCTTGCTGTTGAGTTACTAGAGATATATGGGAACACTTTACACCGAGATTGGTTACGATTCCTCGATGAAGAAATACTAGATGTTTTACCTCATGATCATAGAGAATTATTAGCTTTCTTGGCTGTTGCCGAAAAACCAGTACCATGGAAAACTTTAGCTAAGGTTTCACAATTTAATGGAAAGCCTCCAACTAGTCTACTAGAACGTGGTTTAATGCTTGAACTAGAAGATGGAATGTGGCTACATGAGGCATTGAGATCACGATTATTAAGGGAAGTTGGCACTTCTCTCGAGGAAAGATCAACTAAAATTAATCAGAAATTTGATTAATCCATATATTTACCTAACCATTGGTCAAACATTGGTTTAGGTCTCGCCCCAGTCATCTGGTCAACTGGTTTACCGTTGTGAAATAATACTAAAGCAGGAATCCCTCTAAAACCAAATTTACCCATTGAAAGAGGATTCATATCAGTATTCACTTTAGCTATTGTAATATCTTTTTCTGCTGCAATCTGATTTAGAATAGGTGCAATCATCTTGCAGGGGCCGCACCAAGGTGCCCAAAAGTCAACTAGGACCCATTCACTACTGCTTGTTGCCATATCAAACTCAGCATCACTAACATCTACGACCCGTCCCATGCTCTCACCAATAAACTCGACTTCTAACTCACCCTAATAATAATTTGTTATTTTCAATCATAATTACCATAGTAACTATTGAGTACCCTCGGCTCCTCGTACTAATTAGAGGGCATATTACATGGAGATAACACCTAGTATACTCACTGCGGATTTTTGTGAATTAGGAAAAGTAATGGATGATGCGATTTCTGCTGGTATTCAATGGATTCATTTGGATGTGATGGATGGAAATTGGGTAGTAAATAAGACAATAACTTTTGGTCCAGCCCTAATTAAAAGTATTCGTCAACACGTAGGTCCAGAGATATTTCTCGATTGCCATCTTATGGTTACAAACGCTGAAGAAAATTGGGAACAATATGTAGATGCTGGAGTCGATTTAGTAATTTTTCATGTTGAAGCTGTAGACAATATCTCTAAATTAATCAAAAACCTTCATTCACGAGGATGTCAAGCAGGAGCGGTTCTCAATCCCGCCACTCACCCCTCAGCAATATTGCCTTATTTACATGATCTCGACCTCGTGCTTGTAATGAGTGTTGTACCTGGAAAAGGTGGGCAGTCTTTTTTACCGGAGATGGAATCCAAGGTCCGTGAATTTAGATCAGCAATAGATTCTCAAAAGTCCTCTGGGGGCCGTTCTACAAAATTAATGATCGATGGAGGAATTAAACATCATAACGCTGCGCTGGTCAAGAGTTGGGGCATAGATATAGCAGTAGTTGGAAGCGGTTTGATTAATAACAATGGAACAATTGAAGAGAACTTAGAAAAAATTAATTTAATGCTTTAATTTGAAACAATCTTTCAGCCATGTTCAAAGAGGGCGAACCTCATAGAGAGTACATGGTCACCGAGGCGTGGATGGTTTCAGAGGTCCTCGAAGTGGTTCCAGATGCCATTGTTGAGGCCACTGATTTACATGGCAGCGGTGATCATTTTCATGTCCGAATCATATCTAAATCATACGATGGTGTTAGGCCATTACAAAGACAGAAACCAATACTTAATCATTTCAAGCCATACATTGCTCAAAATATAGTGCACGCATTAGATTTGAAATGTATGACTCCTGAGCAAGCAGAATCCACTCTAGATACTGCTTTCGATCCCCACTCTGAGAAGAAAACAGAATTTTTTGGAGTACACATTCGTCGAGAAAACAAGGAGTGAATAAAATGAGTTTTAATTGGACAGCAGAGGAGTTACAAGAAATAGTAGATAACAACCCAATTGTGTTGTTTATGAAAGGAACACCCGAACAGCCACGTTGTGGATTCAGTAATAGGGCTGCAATGGTTCTCGGCCAGTTAGAAGATAAATGGGCAAGCGTAGATGTGACATCGGACCCTCGAGCAATACCTTCAATTTGCACATGGTCTGATTTTCCGACGATGCCTCAAATTTTTATTAATGGCGAATTAATAGGCGGTTCTGATATAGCCATGGAAATGTATGAAAGTGGCGAACTTCAACAAATGATTTCCGATGGGAAATCTGAGTAAGGTGCATCGAATGTCGGTCGATGAAGACCGAAAAAATATGTTAATTGCCTTATTTGGTTCTACTCTAATATCATTCGCTCCCTTGTTTTATCAATATTCAGATACGAATCCTGCTACCGGCGCCTTTTTTCGTATGAGTTACGCTCTACCTTTTCTAGCATTGATTATTTTATTTTCAAAATCTGAAGATACCCGTAGTAGAAAATCAAGATTAATGACATTTTATGCAGGACTAATAATATCTTTAGATTTCATAGGATACCATACTGCAATTGATTACATAGGGACTGGTATTGCTACAATGATTGGCAATTCTCAAGTTATAATTGTCACTTTAGTTAGTTGGAAAGTTCTCGGTGAAAAACCGAATAAATCTATTATTCTTGCATTACCTGTAGTAATTTTAGGGCTAGTTTTAATATCTGGTATTTGGGATGATGAACCGTATGGGGAAAATCCTTTTCGCGGAGTTATAGCTGGAGTTTTTGCAGCAATATTTTACTCCTCTTTCTTGCTTCTTTACAGATATTCTAACCGAGAAATGGCGCCGGCTCAAAATCTCCAATTTGATGCTACAGCAGGTGCTGCGATTGGATTACTTTTCATCGGTTTAATGCCTTTAACTTCTCTAGGAGTTGAACCTATTGACTTCCAACCAACATTTCCAAGTCACGGTTGGCTAATTTTCCTGGCTATTTTTTGTCAAGTAGTAGGATGGACCGCGATCACTTACGCTCTTCCTCGTTTACCGGGTGCGAAAACCTCATTTGCAGTACTTTTACAACCAGTATTAACAATAATGTGGGGTTTGTTGCTTCTTCAAGAGCAACCATCCTTTCAACAATCTACAGGAATATTATTGATATTAGGTTCAGTAATTGCAGTAACTATTTTCGGTAATGCTGACGCTAGTAGTAGTGAATGATTTAGGTGTACAGGGCGAGAGATATTAGCGAGGGGATGGGATGCACTCAGCAGAACCTTACGTCCCTGTACGAACTCTCATACGGGTGGGCAATTCATAATCCTTGTTAGATATAAGTCAATAAGTGATTAAAATATGTATTTTTCACTCTAAAGTACAGTTAATACTTCTGGACCACCCTCAGTGACGATTACAGTGTGCTCAAATTGCCCGACATTCCCGCCATCAACATCTCGTAATGCTTCATAAACTTCTAAGAATCTTATAGCCGTTAGTTTTTTTATCATTGCTTTCCATTTTTTCTGTAAAGACTCAGCATCTTCAGTTGGAAATGGCTTTTCTAAAAGTGGATACGCCCATCTTGAAGCAAATGGCAATGTATGGTATCGTTCTTCGATGTATCTAGCCATAGTTGCTCCAAGAGGTTTTAATTTCCCTTTAGATAGTGCTTTACGAATTGAAACATCCCCTGTAACTCTTAGAATATTCGATGATCCAGTTGGCTGTATATTTTCAATCATCCCAGTTTTACCTGTTGTATTAAAAGGCTCAATTGCATAAACACTTCCCGTTTCAGCTTTACCTTTGAATCCAGAATTTGGTCCGCATGCATATGATGGTATAGATGTACCAGAGTGTAAATTCCACCTTTCTAATTCATGTCCACACAAATTCCTGATAGGTTCGAACCCAGCATCTTTTGTTACTTGTTCCGCTGCTTGCCCGATTTCATGCCAAGGAGTTCCTGGATGCATTTTCTCTATAGCTGCATCTCTTGCTTCTCTCGCTGCTTTGATTTGTTCAGTATGTTTATTCTGATTACCTACTTCGATGGTCAACGCATTATCTGCTAGAGCCCCTTTAATGTGAACTCCAACATCTAATTTAACTAAGTCACCTTTTTCAAAGGTCATTGGTTTATCCCATCCCTCCGGAGCAAGATCTTGGTGGCTGGGCGTGAAGTGTGCCGCAATTTCATTTACAGAAATAGTAACTGGAAAGGCAGCCTGTCCGCCATGTCTTCTAATAAATCTCTCAGCAGAATCAATGACTTCTAACCAAGTTTTGCCTTCTTGAATTTCATCTTTAATTCCCTCCAAGGTCCTTCGAGCCACGTGGCCAGCATCTCTCCACTGCTTCAAATCTGCTTCTTCCACCATTCTAGAACTTCCTTTGATTTGACTAAACCTTCTCTCAATACCTCTATCTCGCGACTGTTGGGTGATTTACAGACCGTATGCCATGCTATCAAGGTACTGGGTACTCCTCCCGTACATATCCCAGATATGTAGGCAATCTCATTAGCGGTATTGGAAAGACTTTCTGCCGCGGTTTCACAGTCATTAACAGGGATTAATCCACTAATATTAGCCGAAGTTGCAGTTATAGGTCCAGTCTGCTTTACGAATTTCTTAGCTATTGGATTTGAGAGTATACGAATAGCAATATTTTCTCCACCTAATCTCTCATCTAATGGTTTTTTAGCACGAAGTATAATTGTAACCGAACCCTCGGGAAACGCAGAGATGAAATCTTCTAAATCATCTGTTAAATATACTAAATCAGATGCTTGCTCCAAGTCGCTTACAGCTATACTGACTATCATGTCATGAGATCTTTTTTTGAGTTCATATAAATTATCGAGAGCATTTGAAGTTAATATGCAACCTAGGGCGGGTAAAGTCGAAGTAGGATAAACTACGCAATTTCCGTTTAATACTTCTCGAATTGCTTTTTGCATACAACATCCTCATTTGATATGTTTTCTATTTGCGGGTGGTAAAGAATTAGCATGTGCAACAATGGAGCCTACGCGTAAATCAATATTAGATTGATGTGTATGCCGCTGAGAAATTCTCGCTAAATCATAAGACCCGAAATAAATACTAAATGGGAAAATAAGATAACCCAATTTTTTCATAGCTCTTATTTCCCACATTTTACTTGTCATTTCAGAACCATCTTCTGCTAAAACCGCCAGCCCCATTAATTTCTGACCAAATGATCGCGAGTAGTATAGTCCAGTATACTTCCAATAAAGCCAATGTGATATTAGAAGAATAAACAGCATGGCTAAGGCGTAATGAAAATCAGCAGATGCCCAAAGAGTTAGATTCCACACATTGATCAAATCTCCGCCTGTAGCTAGTAGTAAAATTGAACTTACTATTACGGTATCTACAACAAAAGATACAATCCTCCTCATTCCAGATGCCAAGATTGTTCCTTCTGGTACAGGCCAGTGCCCACCATCTTCAGAAACCAGTGCCTTAGCAATTGTAGTACTGCCTTTGTTAATCGAAATAGGTGAATCATGCCCATCCATCATAGTCATCTCAGGCCATTCCGAGAAGGTGCCACGCCTCAAACTTACTATTGCGGATATACTCTAACCATGCTTGCCAATTCTTATCACTTCTGAGAGTTGCAGGGTCACCGATTACGATAAGGCCCCTTTTTGCTCTCGTTAAAGCAACATTTAATCTTCTAGGTTCCGCTAAAAATCCTACATTACCTTCGGGATTGGATCGTACACAAGAAAAAATAATCACTTCCTTTTCCCTTCCTTGATATCCGTCCACGGTCCTAACTTCCACATCATCCAATTTTTCATCCATAGAATTACGGATAGCCCTAACTTGACCTGCATAGGGAGTGATAATTCCAATATCTTTTTTTGTCAATTCTCCTGCTTCAAGTAGATCCTCTGTAATTTTAAGAACCCATGAAACTTCTACAGGATTTTCTCTTGAAGTTCCATCAGGAGAAACAAGTTCCCCTCCCTCTATAGGGATGAATGCAACAGGATTATCCCAATCTGGCCAGAGTAGTCCTGCGGGGGCGGGTCTACTACTTGCATTCACTCCATCAATTAGTTTACTAGAATAAAATTGTTTATTTGGAAATTTTGAAATCGAAGGATGCATTCTATACTGTTTTGTCAATAAAAATGGTTCAATTCCCAAATCCACTAATCTTTCAAATAGAGACCTTTTCAGGCCTTTTTCTTCTGCTCTAAAAGATAGTACCGTCGGAGGTAATTGTTTATGATCGCCAACTAGTACGATTTGCCTGGCCCCTCTAATTAAAGGGACTAAAGACGCAGGTTCTGTAGCCTGTGTTGCTTCATCAATCAAAACTTGAGAAAATCTTCTTCCATCTAATATTTCATTACCTGAGCCTATACAGGTACAACAAACAATCTGAGTTTTATCTAATATATCATCCCTAATTTGATTTTCAATCCTACGAATTTCTTTCCATCCTTTCTTAATATCTCGATGCGCCAAACCTTTTTCTTTACCTTTCATAGAACTAATTCTTCGATTCAATTTTTCATTCAATTCTAATTGAGTTTCTAAATCTCTCCTCAGAGGGTGAATTTCCATTTGCGCATCCATTGTCGCCTGCCTTAATTTTTCTCTTACTTTTACGGGTTGCCCCAATCTTACTGATCGCACACCTCTTGCTAGTAAACCTTCGAGTAAATTATCTACTGCGACGTTTGAATCAGCCACAGCCAGGATGGTCCCAACATCTTGTTTAGCCCATGACTCTAGTATTCTAACGGCAGTATGAGTTTTTCCAGTACCAGGTGGTCCTTGAATTAATGTCAATCTCCTTTCTATTGCAGCCTTTGAAGCAATCAATTGAGGTTCATTAAGGTCGTGTGCGAAGGACGTACTTCTCCCCCTTGCTCCCCCCAACTCAGGGGTTAAACTAGCAGTGCCTGGAGGGTCGTGAACCATACCAAGTAATAATTCTCTCAAAGGGACTCCTCCCTCTTCTTGAAATACACTATTAAGCGCATCTTTCATTCTATCGTAAGCTATTCTATTTGCCCCTTTATCTATTCTCCAAGTATCTTTTCTAATATTCTTTGGTATATCTGAAAATACTATCTTTATAGAATTCCTTGAAGTTGAATAAATAGTTCCTTCTATTGTTGTTTCTTTCAGAGGGTCTTTTCTTGATAATAATATAATATCTCCTTGCCTAAAACGATGTGCACCTAAATCTTTTTTCCTCCGATTTGTAAATTTGATAATTCTTTGGCCAAATAACCAACCATCGTTTTTACCAATCAAATCAAATAGGGATATTCCATTTTCAATCAACCTTTTCTTCGGCCAATTTTGTAGTTTTTGAAGAACATTTTGCATCTCATCGTCTAATTCCCATCTGATTAGTTTTAGATATAATTCGTGATGATCTTGACTTCTGTTAAAACGCGTAGGAGGTGCCTTAGAATCCCCTCCCATAACTACTCGCCAAGGTAATTGACACATCACGCTTTCTGGTCTAAATTCACAATAGTATTACATTTGATGTTTTACACTTCTCCACGTGAGGATTATACGGTATGTTTTGTCGAGTGCGAATGTCTGAGGGGATGCAAGATGTTCGATAGGTTCCGAAATTGGAGAAATGTCGAAGAAGTGGGTCAAATCTGTCCCACCTGTCAACACAAGAATTCGGACGATGCAGTTCTTTGCTCATTGTGCCAATATCAGTTAAAAAAGGCATCTTTTCAACAAGATTCTGAGATCAAGGAGGAAATTGTCAGTGATCTTTTTGATGAATTATTAGGTGACTTTGAAGAGGAAGAATCAGAAGATATAATTGATTGGTCTAAGACAACTTTTCAGATTGATGATGTAACAATAGATGTCCAGCAGTATGATGATGATGATGGTATAGTCGTTTCAAAAAATCCATCTTTTGCATTGACTGTCGATTCACCTGAACCTATTGATGAAGAAGAAGAGGATTACGTTCTCAAACCTGAAGATGCCCCTGAATTTGTGACTAAATTTGAAATTCCAGAAGAGGAAATAGAACCAGTCGAAGAACTATCTTACAAATCAGTTGAATTAATTCAGCCTGCTGGTCCAGAATTTGAATCCAATTTAGAACCAGAGCCGGAACCAGAGCCGGAACCAGAACCTGAACCAGAGCCGGAACCAG
>OCVR010000049.1_pt1 | contig 89718 bp, 93 predicted proteins | sample 1539091 | NCBI WGS metagenome assembly OCVR01 (sample SAMEA3355530, study PRJEB22509) | marine metagenome | biome: marine; feature: coastal ocean; material: water | place: USA | collected 2010-08-07 | depth 16 m | reverse complement strand
GTGATCCTATCGGGAGCTCGACCTCAGAATAGAGGGTAGCCCAATTACGCATGCTTCGAGCCCATTCTGCTAAATTGCGATGTCGAAACTAAAGTCCGCTAGAGGGACACCGCACAGGGCAGACGTTCGTTCTTGCTCTCAAAATAGCGCCCGGGCCGCTGCTGGAGCATGTCCCCTATGCCTGAAATTACTTGGCTAAACGTGTCCTCAGGACCGGAACGATGATCAAGCACGCCGCGATGACCAACAGGCCAAATGTCATGGGCCGTTCAAGGATGAACGACACGCCACCATAGAGCTGCATCGAGCGGGAGAAGTTGTCCTCCATCATGCCGCCCAAGATGAACCCGATCAGCAGCGGCGGCAACGGATAGTTGGCAAATTTCAACGCAATCCCGAAGATGCCGAAGCCCACTAACATCAACAGCTCCGTCGCGTTGTTCTGGCCGATGTAAGCCCCCATCAGCGTGAAGAACAGGATGAACGGGATAAGGAATTTGCGCGGAATCGCCAGAAGTTTGGCGATGTATGGGATCAAGGGCAGGTTCAGGATCAACAGCACGAGATTACCAATGAACATGGACATAATGACGGCCCAGAAAATTTGTGGCTCGTCTACCATAAGGCGCGGACCGGGAGTCACGTTGAGTGCAATCAAAGCGCCGAGCAGGATTGCCGTGGTGCCAGAGCCGGGGATGCCCAGCGTCAACAGCGGCACGAAGGATCCAGTGCAGGCCGCGTTGTTTGCGGTTTCTGGTGCCGCGAGTCCCTTGATCGACCCTTTTCCGAATTCACCTTGTTCGTGCTTCGGTGCGATGTTGCGTTCTACGGCATAGCCAAGGAACGATGCGATGGTGGCACCCGCACCGGGTAAGACGCCAATAAAGAAACCCTGAATAGACTGGCGGCCGATGACGGGTGCGATGGCGCGGGCTTCGGCGCGGGTAATGCGCAGATCTTTGATTTCGCCCCCATCATCGCCAAGGTTCTTGGGTTTGAGGACAAGGAAGATGGCTTCTGGCAAGGCGAATATGGCCATGGCCAAAGTGATAAACCCAAAGCCCGATTGCAGATCCATGATGCCTGCCGTGAAGCGTGGCAGATTGAACAATGCCCCTTCGCCAACCGTCGCCATGATAAGCCCAAGGACGGTCATCAGCAGCGCTTTGGTCACCTGACCGGGGCCAGCAAAAGCCGCGATAGCAGACAGGCCGACGACCATGAGGGCGAAGTATTCGGCGGAATGGAACAACAGTGCGACGGACGACAACATTGGCGCAAAAATCATCAAAAGGATCGCGCCAATCGTGCCGCCTGCGAAACTGGCGATAGCGGCAATTGTCAAGGCTTTGCCAGCCTTGCCTTGGCGCGCCATTGGATAGCCGTCAAAGGACGAGGCCACGGTGCCCGCAACGCCAGGTGCATTGAGCAATATTGATGACGTCGATCCGCCAAAGATCGCGCCGTAGTAGACGCCTGCAAGCAAGATCAATGCAGCGGATGGATCGCCCATTGTAATCGCGACAGGGATCATGATCGCGATGATCGACATCGGGCCGAGACCCGGCAACATGCCGATGAATGTGCCGATCAGACAGCCGCCAATGACGACCAAAAGGTTTTGTAAGGATAGAGCCGTTTGAAGACCAATCAGTATACCTTCGAGCATCGCTTAGACCCCCATAAACATTGGCAGGGGACGCAAGAAGATGCCGAGCACTTCTTGCACGAGGTACCAGACAGATGCCGTGGCGATCAGTGCCACAGAGATCATGATATGCCACTTACGTTCACCCAGAATGAACGAACCGATGATCAAAAACGCCGAGGAAGAAAACAGAAATCCAAGGGGGCGCAGACATAGCGCATAGACGACCATAAGGCCGAGAAGCAACACGGCTTGGCCTAGGAAGTAGTCACCAAGACGGCGATGGTCGATCTCGCCTATCTTTTCTTCGCTTTTCTCAAGTCCAAACAAAATGATGATCGAGGCTGCGATGCCCAAGATGGACAGGACTTTGGGAAAGGTGCTGGGCCAGATTGGGTTACGACGCATGAACGGTGCAAGGCCGCCGTCCATCGTGAACCATGCGGTATAGCCATAAACAATAAAGATGCTCAACAGGACAAGAGCGATCCAACGATCCAAGGCCATGAGCCTATTCCCCCAATTCGTATTCAGAAGAGGCGGAGCAGTTTCCCGCTCCACCACGTGTCAGGTTTGTGTGTCTTAGAGGAAGCCAAGCTTCGTCATCAGATCGCCAATGACTGTTTCCTGCTCTTCAAGGAACGTGCGGAAATCATCGCCCGGGTTATGGATGTTGACCCAACCGTTGCGCGCGCGCACAGCTTCCCATTCATCCGTGTCATACATCGCTGCAATTGCGGCCTGATACTGAGCCAGCTTTTCATCCGACATGCCCGGTGCGCCAAAGAAGCCGCGCCAGTTGACAAATGTAGTGTCGATGCCCTGTTCCATCATGGTCATCGCATCTGGTGCGGCGTCAACACGCGCATCTGATGTGACGCCAATAATTTTGACTTCGCCTTGGTTCGCCAGATCGACCGCTTCAGAGAAGCCAGTGGACAGTGCTTTAATTTCACCAGACAGCAGGGCTGCCATGGCGGTACCGCCAGCATCGTAAGGAATGTAGTTCACGCCAAGCGCGTCACGACCGGATGCTTCCATGACCATGGCTGCAACGAGGTGGTCCATGCCGCCCGGAACAGAACCGCCACCGATGGGTGTGCCTGCTGGGTCAGCGTCATACACGGCCAAGAAATCTTCCATGTTGGACACGTCGCTATCGGCTGGAACAACAACCGCTGCGTAATCACCGATGGTGCCTGCAACCAATGTAAGGTCACGGAAGTTGTGCGGGAAAACGCCTGTCAACGAACGGATCACGATTGGGGTCGAATTGACCATCAGTGTGCCCTCAAGGCTTTCGGCGTTTTCGATCATGTAGCCGATTGCCACGCCACCGCCGCCACCGGACATGTTTTCATAAGACGCAGTGCCTACAAGGCCCGCTTCTGTCAGCGCTTCGCCAGTGCCACGTGCAGTGCCATCCCAGCCGCCACCAGCGCCGCCAGGAATGATGAAGTGGATTTCGTCGAGCACTTGGTGACCGTCCGCAAAGGCAGGTGTGCCAAGGCCAAGTGTTGCAACCGCTGTCGCGATCAGGGCGCGTTTGAAGCCACGGGGGCCCATTTTCAATGTTGTCATTTTACTCTCCCATTTGATAGCCGTTTTCCTCACGGCCATTCTGGGCGAACTCAATCACGGCAACCTGACACAAACCTGTCACGCGCCAAGAAAAGGCAAAGGCCTGCGATGAAATACCTTCTAGTCGAAGACAATTTGGAGCTAGCCGATGCGGTTGCATCGCGTATCCGTTTGGACGGCCACACGGTTGATCACGCTGCAAAAATTGCAGAAGCAAGCGCTTTTGTTGATACGGGTGACTATGACCTGATCTTGCTGGATATCATGTTGCCGGACGGGGATGGACGAAGCTTTTTGAAACAGCATCGTGCGCGCAAAAACCTCACCCCAGTGATCGTTTTGACGGCGCGAAGTCAGGTGTCTGATAGAATCAGTTTGCTTGATTTGGGGGCGGATGACTACCTGACGAAGCCATTCGATCACGCGGAGTTGCAGGCCCGTTGCCGTGCCGTGTTGCGTCGAAATGCGGGGTCTGCTCAATCGGCACAGACGATTGGTGACGTCGAATTCGATGCAGTCTCTGGGCTGTTGAACGTGAACGGAAACTGCATCAATCTGCGCAATCGTGAGCTTCGATTGCTTGAGCTGCTCATCGGTTCAAAGGGGCAGGTTTTCTCCAAACAAAAGCTTGTGGACCGTCTGTTTTCTTATGATGACGACGTGTCTGAAAATGCGATCGAAGTCTATATCGGGCGCCTGAGAAAGCACATTGAAGGGTCCAATGTGCAGATCGTGACCCTTCGAGGGCTGGGGTATAGGCTGGATTATGATGGCTGACGTAAACGTCTCAGGATCGCTGCGCAGACGGCTCGCCCTAATCTTAACTGGTGGGGCGGCTTTGTTGGCTGTGATCTTGTTTCTTGTCGTGCGGGCGCTTGCAGCCCAAGTCGCCCAGCAAGGCCAAGACAACATCCTGAATGCGTCGATGGCATCAGTGCTGGATACTGCCGTGATACGCGAGGGCCGCGTGACGTTGGACTTTCCCTATTCATCCCTTTCGATGCTCAACACCGCAGCAGACGATCGCGTTTTTTACGCGATTCACGAAGGGGCGACCTTGTTGTCTGGCTACGACTGGCTTGTGCCGCAGAGTGGTTTGTCAGCCGGTGACGCCTATTTCGAAACGACGTCTTTCAACGGGGATCAAGTGCGTGTCGCGACAGGTGTGCGGATATTGACCGGAACGGATGGCCCGCGAACGGTATCTGTTTCCATTGCTCAAACGCAAGATGCCTTGTCGGACACATTGAATGCGATATCGCGCAATATCGTTTTGCTGGGTCTTGGGTTCTTCATGCTGGTATCTGCACTGGCGATCTGGGCGGCGTCGACCACAAGTGGCCAAATGCACCGCCTGACGACATCCGTAACGCGGCGCGGCCCCCAAGATCTGAGCCCTGTGACCCAACCCGTGCCATCCGAAATGGCCCCATTGGTCGGGTCGTTGAACAGGCTCATGTCGAGACTGGACCATACGTTGGCCCAATCTGAAGATTTTATCGCAGAAGCTGCGCACCGCATTCGCACGCCGCTCGCGACGGTGCGGTCACATGCCGAAGCGACATTGCAGCGCGTGGAACAGGTGGAGAACCGAAAGTCTTTGCAAGCCATGGTGCGCGCGATTGACGAAAGTAGCCGTGCTGCGGGCCAATTATTGGATCATGCGATGGTGACGTTCCGCGCCGAAAACCTTGAGATGTCGCAGGTCGATCTGGCCGATCTGTTGCGCGATCTTGGCCAAAGCATGTCACCCGTCGCCGAAATGAAAGACATTTCAATCACAATGGAAATTGACGGCCCTGCGACTCTTCAGGGCGATGCAATCTTACTACAAAACGCGCTGCGCAATCTCATCGACAATGCCCTGAAATATGCGCCTGTAGAAACAGGTGTCACCGTGCGAATATCGAAAGCCGCACGTCTGTCCGTCAGTATTATCGATGAAGGGCAGGGATTCGCCTCAGACGAAATTCAAACGCTCTCGGGGCGGTTCGTGCGCGGCAAAGACATGGACAATAAGGTCGGGTCGGGGCTTGGCCTCACGATTGCACATGAGGTTGCTATCGCGCATGGCGGCGAGATGATCTTGACCAACACAGCGGAGGGCGGCGCATGCGTTACCTTGTATTTATAATGGCGTTCTTGTTGCCGTTTTCTGTCGCCGCGCAGGAGTGGGAAGACAGGCAGGTTTTTGGGACGCCCAACGCGCCACCACTCCGCATACTGTCCAGCACAGACACGTCGTTCTTCGCGCCGATCATTGAGGACTTCATTGCGAGCACATCAAACACCTCCGTTGAATATCTTGTCACCGGAACCGTGGACCTAGATCAGTTGTTTCGTAGCGCACCCGATCAGTTTGATATTGTGATCTCAAGCGCCATGGACCTACAGCTTAAGCTGGCAAACGATGGATTTTCGTCATCGGTCGTGTACGTTGACCACCCGGAATGGGCGCAGTGGCACAACAGCCTGTTTGCATTCACGTCCGAACCTGCTGCCATTGTCATCAATCGCCAAGCCTTTGATGATCTGCCCGTTCCAAGCAGCCGACAGGATCTAATCCAGTTAATGCGCGACCACCCAGACCGGTTTCAGGAACGAGTTGGGACATATGATGTACGGCAATCTGGCTTAGGCTATTTGTTTGCGACACAGGATGCGCGTGCCACAGAAACCTATTGGCGTTTGACAGAAGTGATGGGTCGCGTTGGCACCAAACTATACTGTTGTTCAGGTCAGATGATCGATGACCTGCAGTCGGGCGATTTGATCATGGCCTATAATGTCTTGGGAAGTTACGCAAAGGCACAAGCCGAAACATCCGATGATCTGATAGTCATTCTGCCGTCTGAGTTCCCGACAACGATGATGCGGACAATTATGGCGTCCGCCACCGCGCCAAACCCGCAACTCGCCGATAGCTTTGTTCGCCACCTCTTGAATCTTCAATCAATCGGCGATCCGGTTATTTTCCCGCTGCCACCGCTGGCGGGGTCCCATGACTTTCAAGCACAACGGACCATCAATCTGGACCCTGCTTTGTTGACTTATCTGGATCAAATGAAACGAGAAGCATTCATCCGCGAATGGGAAGACGCAATTGTCCAAGTGGAGTAGGGTCAGCCGGCCGAGCTACTTTCAACATGCTCAGCGAACGCAGGCATTGGGACTTGGACTTCTGCACAAAGGTCAGTCCTACTCGTCCAGACAGATTATTTGCAATTCAATCGAACGACTGCTCTTGGCAATGTGTACGACCTGTCCTGTGGGTATTGGAAAAGCGGACACTGACCTAACAATCCGCTCGGGCTGCTTCGTCCGCATGACGGGTTTTTCAATTGAAATCATCCAATGTCCGGTATGTCGCAATGAAGGTATTTGGCATGTAACGGGTAACAAGAAACTTTTATCAAGCTTCTGTGCTTACATACCCTCTTTCGTTGCGAGCTCACTACACGTTACCTGGGAAGTGCTTTTCGGTACATTGATGCATCCATTGTCTAGTAATATCAAATTCTTAGAAAATGGTGGGCGACCCTGGAATCGAACCAGGCGTGCGTCTCCGCGAGGGAGTTACAGTCCCCTGCCACACCTTGCGGCCTGTCGCCCACTGCCGCGAGAAAACTCGAAGCGTGAGCGGGTGATTACTAGCGGCCCTTATGTGCGTCAAGCCGAAAAACTCTTGCGATGTCAGGTCTTTTCGATAGAGCAGGGGTGAAGCCGCGCCAAAAGGACGAAGACGATGAAAAAACCAAAGTGGGTCGTTAAAAAAGAACAAGATAAGAAAGCGGCTGATGCGGAGACAGTTTGGCTCTTCGGGTTGCACGCGGTGCGCGATGCTTTGATGAATCCTGAGCGCACCAAGCTGAAACTTGTCGTTACGCGAAACGCTATGGATAAGCTGAGCGAAGCGATTGCATTTTCGGAGCTGGAGCCGGAGATGTGCGAGCCGCGCAAGTTCAACGCGCCCCTTGATCCGCAATCTGTGCATCAAGGGGCCGCATTGGAAGTGAAGCCGTTGACTTGGGGGCGTCTAGAGGAGGTTTGCATTGGCGGTACTGCGGCCGTTCCGCGCGCGGTGCTTTTGGATCGCGTCACAGACCCGCATAATGTGGGCGCAATCCTGCGGTCCGCGGAGGTGTTCGGCGCGTCTGCTGTGATCGGAACGCATCGCGGCTCTGCGCCAGAAACGGGTGCGTTGGCTAAAACCGCGAGCGGTGCGTTGGAGCGTCAACCTTATTTGCGCATTCGCAATTTGGCCGAAAGCATCGAAAGCTTGCAGAAAATGGGCTACCTCGTGATCGGCCTTGATGGCGAGGCAGAGCAAACGATTGACGCATACCTTGAGGGTAAACGCGATCGCCCCATCGCGCTGGTCATGGGTGCGGAGGGACCGGGCTTGCGCGAGAAGACCAAAGACACCGTAGATGCACTCGTGAAGGTCGAATTTGCGGGGGCCTTTGGATCTCTCAATGTGTCAAACGCCGCCGCTGTTGCGCTATACGCCAGTCTGCCGCGCTAGTCGTTTAGGGACGTGAAGTACCGCCCTTTGATAAGCCACGCAAAGCCGAAGGCTAACAATGCGAAGGCTTCAAGTGCGAATGTTGCGTTGTAATGATCCCATGTGTCTAGTGGGATCACGAGGCCAAAGACACCAATGACAAGGCCAACGATGCAAAACGCGATGACAATGCCGAAAAAACGATAGTAGCGATTGCGCTTGAGCTTTTGCGGGGTGAGTTCATCTCCCTCCAGCCTAGACGAATCCATGTGTACGCGCGTGAAGACGCAATAGGTGAAATACGCTAGGATCGCGAACATCACACCCGCGAAGACTTGGTGCCAATAGAGATCCAGTAGCCAATGTAGGCTTTGAAAATCGAACTCAGGGGTGCTTTTGGCAATCGGTTCGCCGGCCTGCAAGGGATCTTTGGTGAACTGCGTGAAAACGCGGATTAATTCAGATTTTTTGTAGCTATCGCTCGGCCCACCCGTGGGAAACAACGCGATCATGATCGAGGAGACGCCAGCAAAACGCATCATCAGGCTCTCGCGGCTGCTTAAGTTTTGCCAGCCCGGAACAGGGACGCCATTCGTGTGAAACATAAACAATAGCAAGATTCCGTTGAAAATCAGACATCCCACGAAGAAGTCGCCCAAAAAGGGGATGTAATAGAAGTGTGAGATCGAGTTTTGCAAATCGTTGGGAGGGATGAAGCGGATCACGCCCGCGATCAAACAGACCAGAGGTAAGGCGATGGCAACAAAGCCGATGGCGCGTGAGACTTTTTCAAACGCATGCGCGCGCATGTCGGGTGGAGCTTTAGAAACAGGCATAAATTTGGCAAGTGGAGATATCATTCTAGATCCTCTTAAATTTCTTAATCAATGGCCTACCCTAAGAGCGAAAGAGGCTGAGATCCTAAGCAAAAATGAGCGCACCTAGCGCGGTTCACGCTTTAATCAGGAAAGATCATCCTGGGAGCTATCCGACGAAGATCACGACCTGATTTTATTGTGGTGCGCCCGCGGTCTTAGTGCTGCGCGGCAAGGTAAGTCATGAACTCAGCTGCGGGTCTTGCGGTGCGCCTATTCAAGTGATGAAGTGGTTGCCTTTAGAGCCAAAACCAGAACGGCAGCCGCAAAATGAACGAAAGCCTACAATCTCTCACAAGGCCGTGCCCAAAAGCTTCAAAAAACCGAAAAAGAAGAAGCGCCGCAAATCCTCATTGAAATGGCTTTATGAAGAAGCCAAAGACTTGGTTGAGGATATCTTCGATTGACGCTTTGTGAGACTGGCCTTGCAGCGGTGCATCGGCTATTTGCGAGGTTATAGAATGAAAGGCACGGCCATGAGCTTTGAAAAACCTGGACCCGTTGAAGAAAACTGGCGCGACGCGATCTCTTCCGCGCAAGAGATTATCGAGGATGCGCGCAACGGTCGTATGTTTATCCTTGTTGATCACGAGGATCGCGAGAATGAAGGCGATTTGGTGATCCCAGCGCAAATGGCTACGCCCGAAGCGATCAATTTTATGGCCACGCATGGTCGCGGCTTGATCTGCCTCGCGCTGCCCGGTGAGCGGATTGAAGCGCTTGGGCTTGAGCTGATGAGCACGAACAATTCTTCGCGCCATGAAACTGCCTTCACGATTTCTATCGAAGCGCGTGAGGGCGTCACCACAGGCATTTCTGCCCATGATCGCGCGCGCACTGTCGCGGTGGCAATTGATGCGGGCAAAGGAGCCGCAGATATAGCAACGCCGGGCCACGTATTTCCTTTGAAAGCTCGCAATGGTGGTGTTCTTGTTCGCGCGGGCCACACCGAAGCGGCTGTTGATGTATCCCGTCTTGCCGGCTTGAACGCGTCTGGCGTGATCTGCGAAATCATGAGTGAAGACGGCACCATGTCGCGTCTGCCAGAATTGGTGAAATTCGCACAGAAACATGGCCTAAAGATTGGTACGATCAGCGATCTCATCGCATACCGAAGACGGCACGACAATCTTGTTAAAGTCCGCGCTGAAGAGACAATCTCGTCAGAATTTGGTGGCGAATGGCAAATGCGCATTTACGCGGATGAAACCCAAGGAGCAGAGCATATCGTGATGATCAAGGGTGACATTTCCGGTGATGCACCCGTGTTGACCCGAATGCACGCAATGGATCCGATGCAGGACGTGATCGGCACTGGCCCAAAGGGCCGTGCCGCTGAGTTTGGTCACGCAATGGAGGCAGTTGCCGTCGAAGGGCGCGGCGTTGTTGTCTTGCTACGCGACACGGCGATGAAACTTGATGCGGATCACGACGCGTCGCCGCAAACCCTGCGTCAGTACGGGCTTGGCGCGCAAATCTTAAGCTCTTTGGGGTTGAACAAGCTTGAGTTGCTCACCAATTCCCCAACGCCAAAGGTTGTGGGTCTTGAGGCTTATGGGTTGGAAATCACTGGAACTCGTAAAATTTCGGAGCTTGGGTAAATGGCTGGACACGAACAACACTACATTCTGCCACGCGCGGAGTTTGACAAACCCGTCAAGCTGCTGATCGTTGTCTCGCCTTATTACAAGGACATCGCGGACAATATGGTCGCGGGCGCTGTCACTGAAATTGAGGCGGCTGGCGGCACGTATGAGGTGGTCGAAGTGCCGGGTGCGTTGGAAATTCCGACCGCCGTTGGCATCGCGGAACGATTGAGTAACTATGATGGCTATGTCGCACTGGGCTGCGTTATTCGCGGCGAAACCACGCATTACGACACGGTCTGCAACGACAGTTCTCGCGCTCTACAGTTGCTTGGCCTGCAAGGTCTGTGCATCGGCAATGGGATCCTAACGGTTGAGAATCGCACCCAAGCAGAGGTGCGCGCTGACCCTGCGGATCAAAACAAAGGCGGCGGTGCTGCGGCTGCGGCCTTGCATCTGGTAGCGCTCGCTCGTAAGTGGGGCGGTCAGCGAAAAGGCGTCGGGTTTAAACCTGCCGAGGACGAGTATCAAATCGCTGGGTTCGCTAAAGGAAAAGACCTCGCATGAGCACTGAACTCTCTGGCAATGCCAAACGCAAAATGAAATCTGCGGCACGCTTTTATGCGGTGCAGGCGCTCTATCAAATGGAAGTGTCAGGGCAGACGACGGATAAAATCATTGTGGAATTCCTCGATCACCGTTTTGGTGCTGTCTATGAAGATATGGAATTCGTTGAGGGCGATGTGGATCTTTTTAGCAGCCTCGTGAACGATGCGGTGAACCATCAAGCGCAGATCGACCAGATGACTGACCGTGCATTGGTCGCTAAATGGCCCATCGCGCGCATTGATCCGACGTTGCGCGGTCTGTTTCGTGCGGCTGGCGCGGAATTGGTCGCAAGCGACACGCCACCAAAGGTTGTGATTAAAGAGTTCGTCGATATTGCCGCGGCATTCTTTCCCGAGGGAAAAGAAAGCCGCTTTGTGAACGCCGTGCTCGATCATGTGGCGCGCGAAGCGAAACCGGACGCGTTTTAGGCGCGCTTCTTGCTAACGTCGCCAAAGCCAAATTTGCACGACAGCAAGACCCGTGAAAAGCACGGTTAAGGGCAACCAAACGCGTCCTGATTGTTCGTGATATACGACGCCGAATTCTGCGTCGAAACATCGGCCTTCGTTGTTGGAACAACCGCGACTTTTGAAATAACTAGTGAATTAAAGCATGTAACTTTTTACGGTGCAAGATGCTGTAATAAGAAGAAAAATCGCTTTCACGGCACGCGTAATATAGACACTTTTTGTTTAGGCAAGGGCGGCGCTCAGCAAGTTTCGATATGCCTCAGGCAATGCCAGATTTGAAAGATCACACGCTTGCTGATGCGTGAACCATTCCAAGTGCGAATGTTCATGATTGTTAATGATCGGCGCGCCGCCATCCCATTCGCGAACAGTAAAGAAGTTGTAGGTTGGTGGCTGATCAGCCCTCGCTTCGACATCTACGATTTTATCGAAATAGCGCGTATTTTTTGGGATAATCGCGATTTCTTCGCCTAACTCACGTATCAGCGCCTGTTCAGCCGTTTCGCCCGCTTCGATTTTACCACCAATAAAATCCCAACAATTCGGATAAGCGGCACGAAAATGCGCGCGACGACCGAGCAGTGTTTTGCCATCTTTTATGATGATTGCGCAGGCGTATTCGGCTGCTTTTTGACGTCCGCTCACGTTACGTTTCCCGAATTGACGCTTGCCCGCTTAATTCGAGCAAGCGGAAAAGTGGCGGAACCGCGCGCAACCGTTCTGGTTTTGATTCCCGAGGACCTGTATGTACAGGTGGGCACCAGGTAAGTGGACCAGGGTCCAAACAGAGCCAGCTCCCAAGGAAATGCTTAAGGCCACTGGAATGCTACCGACAAACAAGAAGGGCAGAAACCGCCACTGCCTAACTTAGGGGCTTGCAACCGCGCCGGCAAGGGTGCGCGCGAAAACAGATGGCTTGCGGTTGTTCTTATTTTGTTCGATGCTTGTGGTATGGATGACGTCACTGATACTCAAATGATCGACCTAATGCCCGGCCAGCTTTTGGCGCGCGGAGTTTGTCGGCATATGGCCAGCATGGGATTCGTGTGTCTTGAGGAATTCGTGCCTGCCAAGGGGTTGCGGGTGGATGTTCTGGCCCTTGGCCCAAAAGGGGAGTTGTGGGTCATTGAATGCAAGTCCTCCAAAGCGGATTTCCAAACAGACAAGAAATGGGAAGGCTATCTTGCATGGTGTGACCGCTATTTCTGGGCGGTGGATATGGATTTTCCAACGGACCTATTGCCTGAGGGCACGGGGTTACTGGTCGGGGACAGCTACGATGCGGATATCATCCGCATGGCACCCGAGGAAAAGCTCGCGTCTGCACGCCGGAAGGTGATCATACAGAAATTTGCAATGAAAGCGGCGCGGCGCTTACAAAGCTTGCGCGATCCGATGGCCCGCGTTTGGGGGTAAGGAGAGACGATTATGATGGTGAAATTTTACTATCCGGACGGCGATTGGTGCTATCGCGCTATCCAAACGGTGCATGCAATCTTTCACAATTCCGAACGCAAGCTCATCGCGCGTGCTGAAAAAGGCGATCGCAATGGCTACTATGAATTCGAAATTTCCGAATTCGAAATGATCGGCCCTGGTGAGCGTCACAAATAGCGATCACACCTAGGAATTGCTCATATTGCGTGCACGCGATGCAGCTGCGCGAATTTCTTCAGCAATTTCCTCGGCTTCCTCTGGATCAAAGTCCATCGGGATCTCAATGCCATTGCCTTCAATGAAGATACGGACCATGCCCGCGTCGGTCGGGCCGATTTGCATGTTCGCTTCAATATCGCGCTCGGTATTAATGCCCATGGTGTGTATCCTTTGACGTTGCTCTGTCTCGGCTACTGAAAAACCCATTGCTCTGCAAGGTGATCTATTTTTGACTTGCCGCATGAACGAGATTGAGCTGACCCCCTATACGCCTGCGGATCACACTTAGTTGAGCGCCATCAGACCCTTTACTGTCTCAATGACGGGTTTGATGATAGTTTTGGGCCTTTGGTCGATGACATCTTGGCGGATTTCTAAGCGAATAGTGATCCGATCTGTGAAATGGGATGGCTCGCGCGCAACAAAGATGGGCTGCGTTTGGGGAGCATTTTTTGCGTTAAGCTTGATGATCAAACCGCAAAACTACGCTTGTTTATGTGCCTGCCAGAGGCGCGTGGCTTGGGACTCGGTAAACGTTTACTGACGCATCGAATGGCATTTGCGAAAGCCCAAGGATTTCAACGCATGACGCTGTGGACATATGAAAGCCACGAAGCAGCCCGCCCGCTATACACCCGAACCGGTTGGGCTTGCGTGTCCTCCAAGCCCGTGCACTCCTTCGGTGTTTCCCTGACCAAGCAACAATGGGAAATCACGCTCTAGACCTCGAAAAGGGTCTTGCAATCGAACAATGCTAAAGCTACATCGCGAGTGTGTGCCGCCTTAGCTCAGTTGGTTAGAGCGCTGGTTTGTGGAACCAGAGGTCCCCCGTTCAAGCCGGGGAGGCGGTACCAAACTCTCCTTCCTTTTCACTTCTCTTTCTTTAGCATAGCTTTGCCGCAAATCTAATGTGCAATGTGCAGGCTCAACGACTGATGAACAGCGAACACTCAACGCCGACACTTGAAGACGTGGCCAAGCTGGCGGGCGTGTCTACCGCCACGGTTTCCCGGTGTTTGAATAGTCCTGATCGTGTGGTTGAGCGCACGCGCCGCCGCGTCATGAATGCGGTTGACACCTTGGGGTACACGCCCAACTTTGGTGCCCGTGTTATGGCCGCGAAGCGCACGTTTACGATTGGTGCGATCATTCCGACGATGGAAAATGCGATCTTTGCCAGAGGCTTACAAGCCTTTCAAGAAGAGCTACATGCACGTGGATATACGCTTTTGGTCTCAAGCTCTGCATATAAGCCCGAGGTCGAAGAGGAGCAGATCAAAGCGTTGGTGGCGCGCGGCGCGGATGGGTTGTTGTTGATCGGTTATGACCGCGACCCGTCGGTATATGAATATTTGAAACGTCAGAATGTACCGGCTTTGACGGCTTGGGCCTATTCGCCGGATTATGAGCATCCCGCAATCGGTTTCGATAACCGTGCTGCAATGAAACTGTTGACCCAAGAGGTGCTAGCGCGAGGACACCGTGAGGTGGGTGTGATTTCTGCGATTACCAAAGGCAATGATCGCGCGCGCGAACGTTTGCATGGCATCAAAGAGGCTGTCGCAGAAGCAGGAATCGATCCCCTTTCGCTCGAAGTAATTGAAACCTCCTATGAAATTGAAAATGGTGGTGATGCTTTGGAAGCCTTGCTTCAGCGCAAGCCAGAGATGACGGCGGTGATGTGCAGCAATGATGTGCTTGGCGTCGGTGCACTAATGCGCGCCAAGCGGATTGGGATTGAGGTGCCGCGCGATTTGTCGATCACAGGTTTCGACGATATCGAACTTGCGCGTATTATTTCACCGGAATTGACCACTGTTCATGTCCCACACCGCGAAATGGGCCAACATGCCGCTATCGAGCTGACGGCGATGGTTGAAAAAACCAGTGCTGGAAAATCTGAAAAGCTGGACAGCCATTTGCAGATAAGAGAGTCTCTCGGCTGGGCAAGGGATGGCCGGCACGGCTAAACGGCGCTCTCAAAAGCGGACCGTATAAACACCCCAACACCAGTTGAGATTGCATCATTAACGTCAACCACACCGCTGAATTGCTATCATAGACCTCTTTTGCGATCCCGGCGGTCAGGGCGGCAGCGCACCCACTAATGGGGCTTTGGGTCTGGTGGGTCACGTATTTCGAAGCGGCGGCACCTGCCACGAAATGCAAGGTTTTGTCGTTTGCGCAGGCTGATAAAGCAACAAAGCACAGCACAGGTAGAACAAAAGAGGTAACTCTTACGCGTGTCTCCAAGACTAAAATGGGAGATATGGAAGGCGGTGAGAGGAAGCGACTTTTGCCGCAAGCCCTAAAGGATTTGGTGATTTATCCGCGCAAATGCGATCGTTTCAATAATTTTGTGAAGGACTGGTTAACGCGAAAGCTCTAGACCACGCTCAGTTAGTCTTTGATATCTATCAGCACACGCTGGTGAAGTTTGCCGCTAAGACGTTCGAATATTAGAATTTCGTCGCCCTGCGTGACGATCGCATACCAAGTCTCGCCCATGGTGACTGCTTTTGCTTCGATGCCCTTGGGTAGAACAACAGTTTCCGGCAACATCGCAGGTTTATCATTCAAGCGGATGACAAGCAGCGCGATTATCAATACAACGCCGCCAATCATCACCGCCGTCAGCACAGTCACCAGACGGCGCAGGAAACGCAATTGTGCGGGTTCCTCAATTTCTTGCTCAGGGGGCAACATGGGCGTGTCCATTATATCTTTTGCGGTTCAGGAAGATCCGCCTGCGCGCCTTGATAAAGCGCTTTCGCGTGATGTGCCAGAGAGCGCGTCGCTGTCCCGCACCCGCATCGCTAAGTTGCTAGATGCAGGTGCGATTACAATCAATGGTGCGGTGCAGACTGACCCAAAGGCGAAGATCACAGCAGGCGCGCAGGTCGATATAACCGTTGAAGAGGCGGTTGATAGCCATATTGAGCCTGAGGATATCCCGCTCGATGTTATGTATGAAGATGACGATCTGATCGTGGTTAATAAACCTGCGGGCATGGTGGTGCATCCGGCACCCGGCACGCCGTCTGGCACGCTCGTCAACGCACTATTGCATCACTTTGCAGGTAAACTCTCGGGGGTTGGCGGCTCCAAGCGTCCAGGCGTGGTGCACCGCATAGATAAGGAAACCACGGGCTTATTGGTCGTTGCCAAATCTGACGCCGCGCATCATGGTCTTGCTGCTCAGTTCGCAGCCCACACAGCAGAGCGGGCGTACTTGGCGGTGACGCAAGGCGCGCCAGAGGCTTCTGATCCACGTATTCGCGGCGTACGCGGGGTTAGTTTTGAAACAGGTGGTGTGCTGAAAGTCACCACGCAACTAGCGCGTCATAAACATGACCGCCAACGCCAAGCAGTTCTGTTCGAGAATGGTCGGCACGCCGTCACGCGCGCACGCACGATTGAACGTTTTGGCAATCCGCATTGTCTTGCTCTCGTGGAATGTCGCCTTGAGACCGGTCGCACCCATCAGATCCGTGTGCACATGGCGCATGTGGGGCATGGCTTGCTTGGGGATCCGACCTATGGCGGACGTCGAAAACTGCCTGCAAAAGCGCTTAGCGAAGTTGGTTTAGAGGCCGCGAAAACCTTCAACCGCCAAGCTTTGCACGCGGCGGTTCTTGGGTTTGAACATCCGATTAGTGGTGAATTGTTGCGCTTTGAAGCAGATTTGCCCGATGATATCGCAGTTTTGTTACAGAAATTGCGTACATAACACTGCGCACAGCACATGCGCGTGAACGCGCGGACACAAAACTGGAAACTCTGTCCTACAAGTCCCAGATCTATCCCAACGCCGCAAATATGCGGAGGTCTTGAAACATGACAATGCACTGACTAACTCAATGTTAACCCACTAAACATAAGGGGCAGGGACATGGCCAATTACGCAAATCTACCCGCACCAACGCCTGAAGGCGGCTTAAACCGCTACATGCAGGAAATCCGCAAGTTTCCGATGTTGGAGCCAGAAGAAGAATACATGCTCGCCAAAAGCTGGGTCGAAAAGCAGGACACGGCTGCGGCGCATAAGATGGTGACGTCTCACCTACGCCTCGCCGCGAAAATTGCGATGGGCTACCGTGGTTACGGACTGCCACAGGCAGAGGTCGTCTCGGAGGCAAATGTCGGCCTGATGCAGGCGGTGAAACGCTTTGATCCCGAAAAGGGTTTCCGCCTCAGCACATATGCGATGTGGTGGATTCGCGCGGCTATTCAGGAATACATCTTGCGCAGTTGGTCGTTGGTGAAACTCGGTACGACGTCGGCCCAGAAAAAGCTGTTCTTCAACCTCCGTAAGGCGAAAAATCGCATTGGTGCGCTGGAAGAAGGCGATATGCGCCCCGAAAACGTTGCTCGGATCGCCCATGATTTGGGTGTGACAGAGACCGAAGTGATTTCCATGAACCGCCGTATGTCTGGTGGTGATGCCTCTTTGAACGCACAAGTGGGATCAGAGGGCGAAGGCACGATGCAGTGGCAGGATTGGCTCGAGGACGAAGATGCTGATCAGGCGGGTGACTATGAAGCACGCGACGAATTGGAAGCGCGCCGTGAAATGCTCGCTGATGCGATGGACGTTCTCAATGATCGTGAGAAAGATATTCTTGTGCAACGGCGTTTGTCCGACAAGCCTGTGACGCTCGAAGATCTTAGCGGTCAGTACGACGTCAGCCGCGAACGTATTCGCCAGATCGAGGTGCGCGCGTTTGAGAAGCTGCAAGAGCGCATGCGCAGCCTGGCGCAAGAAAAAGGCATGCTTGTCAGCGCGTAAACGTTGATAAATGCCATGTGAATGATAGCCTCCTCTCATGTTTGAGAGGGGGCTTATTCATGAGCACGACACGTTGGGGAATTTTAGGAGCTGCGAAGTTTGCGCGCGAACATATGGGGCCTGCGATTGCGGCAGCGGAGGGCGCAGAACTGGCAGCGCTGGCGACAAGTGCTCCTGAAAGAGCCGTTCCTTTTCAGAAGTTTGCACCGAATTTGGCGATCTATCACACTTATGACGAGCTGCTCGCAGATCCCACGATTGATGCAATCTACATCCCTTTGCCAAATGACATGCATCAACCTTGGGCGCTGAAATGTCTTGCCGCTGGCAAAGCGGTTCTCGTTGAAAAACCTGTCGGAATGGACGTGGCTGAAATCGATGAGTTGATCGCAGTGCGCGATGCGTCCGGTTTGCTTGCGGCAGAGGCTTATATGATCGTGCATCATCCCCAATGGCAAAAAATACGGGACTTGGTGCAAAGCGGTGCGCTTGGCGATTTGCGTCGTGTGTCGAGCACGTTCAGCTACGACAATCGCGCTGATGTCGACAATATTCGGCAACAAGCGGCGCGCGGGGGCGGAGGTTTGCGCGACATTGGCGTATATACGTTTGGCAGCGTACGCTTTGTGACCGGCCAAGAGCCCGCGCGCATTATTTCCAAGCAACTGACGTTAGAAAATGGTGTCGATGTGCATGCGCAAGTGACGGCAGAATTTGATGGCTTCACTTATGACAGCACGACTTCCATGCGCATGACCCCGTGGCAATGCGTTGAGTTTCATGGAGAAACCGCAATTGCGCGTCTCACGGCCCCGTTTAATCCGCTGGTCTTTGGCGAAGCGCGTCTGGATCTCGTTCAAAGCGATGGCTCAAGCGAAGTGTTTCGCTGGCCCCGCAAAAATCACTATGTCTTGCAAGTCGAAGCGTTTCAGCGGGCCATGCAAGGTGAGGCTTATGCCTGCCCGTTAGAATTCTCGCGTGGAACGCAAGCGATGATAGATGAGGTGTTGGGATAGAAAAAGGCGGGCATCGAACGCAACACCCGCATCTCTAAAACTCGAAAAGATCACGCACTATTTTGCAGCGGTCTTTTTCTTTGCTGCCTTCTTCGCTTTTGGTTTAGCAGCGGCGCTATTGGCGTCGATAAACTCCAAAACGAGGGGGCGAATATTGTCACGCCAGCTACGGCCCGCGAAAATACCGTAATGACCAGCACCCGGTTCAATATGGCTAGCCTTCTTCGCATCAGGCAGGCCTGTGCATAGGTCCAATGCCGCAACACATTGACCAGGCGCGGAAATATCGTCTTTCTCGCCTTCGACAGTCTTCACGGCAACTGTTGTGATGCTGCCAATATCGATCTTGTGCCCGTCGACCACGAATTCATTGTTAGCGATTTCGCCGTTCTTAAAGATGCGCTCAACCGTAGAGAGATAAAATTCTGCAGGCATGTCCATGACAGCGAGGTATTCATCATAAAATTTGTTGTGCTTGTCGTTCTCTGACGCTTCACCCTGCGCGGCGCGCAGGATTTGGTCCGTAAAGGCCTTGGAGTGGGTTTCGCCGTTCATCGACATGAATGAAGCCAACTGTAGAAGGCCGGGGTAGACTTTGCGTCCCACGCCTTTGTGCTTGAAGCCAACACGTTGGATCGCTGTTTCCTGCAATTGCCCCATCGTGACACGGTGGCCGAAGTCGGTCACATCTGTCGCATTCGCATTGGGGTCAATTGGACCACCGATAAGCGTCAGCGATTTTGGCTGCGCGTTAGGGTCTTGTTCCGCCAGATAGGCAGTCGCAGCTAGCGTCAAAGGCGCGGGCTGACAAACTGCAATAACATGCGTGTCAGGGCCTAGTTCACGCATGAAATCAACAAGATACAATGTGTAGTCTTCCACATCGAACTTACCATCGGACACTGGAATGTCGCGGGCATTGTGCCAATCGGTAACGTAGACTTCCGCATCGCGGATCAAGGATTTCACGGTTGATCGCAAAAGTGTCGCGTAGTGGCCTGACATTGGCGCGACCAGAAGGATCTTGCGCGGCTGCGTCTCGCGACCTGTGACGTCGAAGTGAATCAAATCGCCAAAAGGACGTTCTACGACGGTGTTTATGTCGATCAAATGATCGCGGCCATCGGCGCATGTGAAGCTATCGAGGCCCCAGTCGGGCTTTGCAATCATACGCTCGAACGAGCGCTCTGTGACGTCGCCCCACGCCCCGAGCCACTGCAATGCAGGGTTCGGCATCAAGGAAAACATCGGGTAAGCCGCCATGGATTTTGCTGTCGCACCTAGCCATTGGTTGGTGTTTCGCATCGCTTCCATCATGTCGTAAGTCGCCATGTATTTCATTGTTTTTCCTTACTTAAGCGAGCCTGTTTTGGGGGCGGTTCAATTCGTCGCTTTGCCCCGAGGTAAGTTCGACGCTACACTTGTCAGCAATATGCTGCGCTGCAGCTAAGGTAGTCGGGATTTATTAAGATGACAACAAATGACGATGTCGCAGGGCAAAATTCCCTTCAAATGACGGCGAACTTGGAGAAAATCGAAGCTTTGTCGGAGCGTTTGGTGAAAGCTGTGTCCGGCAAAGCCAAGTCAAATCCTGCGCTGAGTGGCCCGAATCAAGAGCTGTTTTCGAATGCTATGACCTCCTACATGCAAGAAATGATAGAGAACCCAGCGAAGGTGTTCGAACATCAGGCGGCCTATTGGGGCAAGTCGATTAAGCACTATGTCGAAGCTCAGCAGGTTTTGGCAAAGGGTAAACTAGAAGCGCCGACGGACACATATCAAAATGATCGCCGCTTTTCTAACCCTCTTTGGAACACGCATCCGTATTTTAACTTCGTCAAACAGCAATATTTGATCAATTCAGACGCGGTGAAGCAAACGGTGGAAGATGCCGTAGATCTTGATCCTAAGGAAAAGCAGCGGCTTACCTATTTCTCGCAACAAATCATCGACATGATGGCTCCGACGAACTTCTTGGGCACTAACCCCGATGCGCTTGAAAAAGCGGTCGCGACCGAGGGGCAAAGCCTATTGGATGGTTTGGAGAACCTCGTTGGGGATCTGGAGGCGAATGAAGGCGAGTTGGTTGTCAAACTCGCCGATGAGAAAGCGTTTGAGCTTGGTCAAAACATCGCCACGACACCGGGCAAGGTGATTTATCGCAACAAGATGATCGAGCTTATTCAGTATACGCCCGTGACAGAAACTGTGCATGAGACGCCGATCATTATGTTTCCGCCATGGATCAACAAATTCTACATTCTAGATCTCAAAAAACAGAATAGCCTGATCAAATGGATCACTGAGCAGGGCTATTGCCTGTTTGTTGTGTCGTGGATCAATCCTGATGACAGCTATGCGGATGTCGGCTTGGAAGACTATATTGACGATGGTTTCCTGACCGCAATCCAGGAAGTGAAGGCGATCACAGGCCAGAAACAGGTCAACTGCATCGGCTATTGTATCGCGGGAACGACGTTGTGTCTGACCCTGAGCTTGCTGAAAAAACGCGGTGACAAGAGCATTAAGTCAGCGACATTTTTTACAGCTTTGACGGATTTCTCGGACCAAGGCGAATTCACGCCTTTCCTACAAAACGATTTCATTGATGGGATTGAAGAGGAAGTGAACGACAAAGGCTTGTTGCCATCATATATCATGGGGCGCACGTTCAGCTTTTTGCGCTCTAACGATCTGGTCTACACGCCCGCCATCAAAAGCTACATGATGGGTGAGGCACCGCCTGCCTTTGATCTTCTCTATTGGAATGGGGATGGCGCAAACCTACCCGGCAAAATGGCAGTCCAGTATTTGCGGGGCCTGTGCCAATCAAACGATTTCGCTGAGGGCGGATTTGAGTTGATGGGCGAAACGCTCAGCTTAAAGGATGTTGATACCCCGCTGTGCTCCATCGCGTGTGAGACAGACCATATCGCAGCTTGGAAGGATTGCTATCGCGGCGTGCAGCAAATGGGGAGTAAATCGAAAACCTTCATCGTTTCGCAGTCTGGCCATATCGCGGGTATCGTGAATCCGCCGAGCAAAGATAAATACGGTCACTTCACAAACACCGATATGTCGCTTGCCCCCAGCGCGTGGTTCGAGGGTGCGGAATTCACCAAAGGATCTTGGTGGCCACGGTGGGAATCATGGATTAAAGCGCGATCTGGCAAGAAAATTGCTGCGCTGCAGCCAGGTGATTCTGAGCATCCAGTGTTGGGCGATGCGCCCGGAACCTACGTTATGCTTAACGCAAGGCGCTGATTTATCTTAGGTGGAATATTTTTGCTGCAACGCAGCAATAAGACTTGTAATGCTGCGTTGCAGCACGTATATCATCCTTGTCGAACACAGCGGGGTTGGCCCGTGAGATAGGCAAAAGGATTTATATCATGGCTAAGACACAAGATTACTCCGCGATCATGAAAGACATGATGGGCGCATTCCCGGTAGACACAAAAGCAATGGACGAAGCGTTCAAAACAACAGCGACATTGAACGAGAAGCTTTCCGCAGTTTCCGTTGACGCGGCTGAAAAGTCTGCAGAGCTGTCCGCAGTTTGGGCGAAAGACACATTGGCGAAATTCGCTGACTTCGCAAAAGTTAAGGCAGAGCCTGCTGATTACGCAAAAGCGATGACAGATATGGCGTCCTCTTCAGCTGAAGCCGCTGCTGAGCACGTTGCTTCTTTCGCAGAAATCGCGAAAAAAGTTCAGCTTGAGACAGTTGAATTGATGATGGCCGCAGGCAAGAACGCTTCCGAAGAAGCATCTGCTGTAGTTAAAAAAGCGACAACAGAAGCAACTGCTGCTGTTAAGAAAGCTGCTGCAAAGTAAGCTTGGCTTCTAAGGCAAAGAACATTTACGCTAGTGACCTCCCACACGGGCGTTGAATGACGGGGCTGATCGAAAGATCGGCCCTTTTCTTTTTCTGTTCCCTTTCTTGCTGCACTCGCATAGGCTTTTCTGCACTGCTGCATTTTGGGAGGGAGCCTGAAGTGACCGACGCCACAAATCCACTTTTGATCAAACGCTATGCGAGCCGTCGTCTCTATAATACTGAGACCAGCGACTATGTTACATTGGAAGATATCTCCGGCTTTATCAGCGAGGGCCGCGATGTCAAAATTGTAGATCTCAAATCTGGTGATGATCTGACGCGGCAATATTTGTTGCAAATAGTAGCAGAGCGCGAAAGCAAGGGCGAAAGCGTCTTACCCGTCGCCGTTCTAACCGATCTCGTGCGCAGCTATACTAGTCAAGCGAGTAGCGTCGTGCCGCAGTTCCTATCGATGTCATTCGACATGTTGCGCGACAGCCAAAGCAAGGTCGTGGATAATATGGCCAAGGCCAACCCGATGACGCAAATGCCGGGGATGGAAGCGTTTCGCGCGCAGCAAGAAGCGTTCTTTAAGGCGATGACGGGCGGGCAATGGACATCACCTATAGGTGAAAAACCCGAAGGGCCTGTTGTGGAAGCGTCTGAATCTAAAGAAGATTTAGACGCGATCAAAACGCAATTGGCGGATCTTCAGCAGAAGCTTTCCAAGCTTAGCAAGTAATCAAACGCCAAGGCGGTCGCGCAGCACGTACCAACTCATCGCGAGCGTCAAAAGCGGTGTGCGCAACGCGCCCGCGCCGGGGAAACTTGGCGTTGGTATGCTGGCCAGTGTGTTAAAGCCTGTGTCCTGTCCGTGGATCGCATCGGCCATTAACTTGCCCGCTTGAACAGCGTTGCCAACACCATGCCCCGAATAGCCCGATGCGCTTAGAATGTTCGGCGCAACGCGGGCAAGGTAGGGCATGCGTTTCATTGTGATGCCCAACGTTCCACCCCAAGCATAGTCGATTTTTACATCTCGTAAATGCGGGAAGATCTCTGTCATCGGTTTGCGCACTTTCGCCGTGATATCGCTTGGAAAGCGATAGCCATAGCTTTCGCCGCCGCCAAAAAGTAAGCGTTTATCTTGGCTTAGGCGGAAATAATTTACCACGAATTTGGTGTCTGCGACGGCAATATCTTGCGCAAGAACTCGTGTGGCAGCGTCACCCAAAGGCTCTGTCGCGGCGATAAAATTGTTGATTGGCATGACGCGCGCGGCGACTTTGCGATTGAGATTTCCGAGATAGCCGTTGCCCGCAAGAATCACATGATCTGCTTTGACACGGCCCTGATCGGTTTGCACGATGACCGTTGCGCCTTCTTTTATTTGATGCACATGGCTCATCTCAAAGATCCGCGCGCCGGCGTTTGAGGCAGCTTTCGCAAGGCCCAAAGCAAACGAAAGCGGTTGGAGATGCGCGGCACCGTGATCCATCAAGCCGCCTTTATAGGCAGGTGAGGGGCAAAGTGCGTGTGCTTGTTCAGCGCTCAAGGGCTCAATGTCAGAATAGCCGTAGTTATCTTGCAGCTTGTGCGCATAGTCTTGCAATTCGGTGACGTCTTTCTTGCCAAATCCGAAACCTGCAATGCCTGGTTTCAGATGACACTCGATGCCGTATTTTTCAATCAGACCTTTGACGAGCGCCTTGGCATCTTGCGCCAATTCCCAAAGCTGATGTGCCACGTCTTGCCCCATCAGATCTTCCAGCCCGTCTTGATCCATGCGCTGCCCAGAACCAAGCTGACCGCCATTGCGGCCAGATGCGCCAAAACCGACGCGATGTGCCTCAAGCAAGGCGACATCATAGCCCAATTCGCGCAGATGCAAAGCTGCTGAAAGTCCCGTGTATCCGCCGCCAACAATGCAAACATCTGCGCGTGTTTCTCCACGAAGAGGTGCAAAAGAGGGCAGAGCCGTGGCATCAGCCGCATACCAGCTCCCAGGATATGTGCCGCGTTTATCGTTTGAAAACAGAAGGTTCATACGTTTAGCAACAGGTGTTCACGCTCCCACGGAGAAATGACCTGAAGGAATTCCTCATACTCTGCACGTTTCACGATGCTATAGACTCGTGCAAATTCGGGATGCAAAATATCGTGTAAATCCGTGGCTTCGTCGAAGATGTTCAACGCTTCGCCCAGCGTGCGCGGGATGTCTTCTTCGCCGTCATAAGCATCGCCTTTGAACTGCTTGTCGGGGCGTTCTTCTTCGATTAGGCCCAACAATCCGCAAGCGAGCGACGCCGCAATACCGAGGTAGGGGTTACAATCCATCCCCGCGAGACGGTTTTCGACGCGGCGGGCTTCAGGATTGGAGAGAGGTATCCGAATACCCGTCGTGCGATTGTCGCGCGCCCATTCCAGATTGATGGGTGCGGCGTGATCCTTAACATAGCGACGATAACTGTTCACATAGGGCGCAAGCACTGCGATGGTTGACGGTAGGTGGTTTTGAAGGCCCGCAATATAGTGGAAAAACGCATCTGTTTCGCCGCCTTGAGGACCGGAAAAGATGTTCGCACCCGTCTCGATATCAAGCACGGAGTGATGGATGTGCATCGCGCTGCCTGGCTCATGTTCGATCGGTTTTGCCATGAAGGTGGCGAAACAATCGTGGCGCAAAGCAGCCTCGCGGATGAGGCGCTTAAAGAAGAAGACCTCATCCGCAAGTTTAACCGGATCGCCGTGTTGCAGGTTGATTTCCAACTGACCTGCACCGCCCTCTTGGGTGATGCCGTCAATTTCAAACCCCTGCGCTTCGGCAAAGTCGTAGATGTCGTCGATCACTGGGCCGAACTCATCCACTGCCGTCATTGAATAGGCCTGACGGGCCGCTGCGGGACGCCCAGAGCGGCCCATCATTGGCTCAATCGCTTTGGCGGGATCAACATTGCGCGCAACGAGGAAGAATTCCATCTCGGGTGCGACAATAGGCTCTAACCCGCGATCACGATACTGCTGCACCACATGTTTCAAAACATTGCGCGGCGAGAACATGACGGGCTGTTCTTTGCGGTCATAGGCGTCGTGAATGACCTGCAAGGTCCAATCGCCCGTCCAAGGTGCAGCGGTGGCTGTGTCCATGTCCGGCTTGAGAATCATATCCTTCTCAATGAACCCTTCATTTCCGGCGGCTTCCCCCCAACCTCCTGTAATCGTTTGGTAAAAAATAGAATCAGGTAGGAAGAATTGATTCTGCTTGGCGAATTTGCTTGCAGGCACGGCCTTGCCGCGGGCGATTCCGGGCAGGTCGGAAATGATGCATTCCACTTCATCGAGCTTGCGTCCCTCAATATAGGCCGCAGCGGTTTCGGGCAGGTTGTCTTTCCAATCTCTCATGCGAAGCTCTTTGTTTTGAAGAAATGCGCTAGGCGATCGCCCATTTTCTGATTGTCATCAGGCTCTTGCAATGCATCGCGTGCGCGGGTTTGCAGGTCTTGCGGCACCGTGTCTGCACGCGTTTCAAGCAGGCCAGCAACCGCGTGCGCATTAAATTCGGGATGTGGTTGGATGGTCAGCGCTTTGCTCTCATAATAGAGCATCGCGTTTTCACAAAACGCACTGGTCCCGACCCGCGTTGCACTTTCGGGGAGGTGCGTCACCTGATCCTGATGCCATGCATTGAGCTGATATTCATCACCTTCAATCTCATAGGTTTGACGACCAACCGCCCATCCGGCATCGAATTTTTCAACTTTTCCACCAAGGGCTTGCGCGATGATTTGATGGCCAAAACACACCCCTACCAAGGGCAAACCTTGATCAGCAATCTCGCGGATCAAATCTTCCAAGGGGGGGATGAACGCGTGATCTTCGTATGCGCCGTGTTTGGAACCTGAGATCAACCAACCATCCGCATCGGACGCGCCATTTGGGAATTCCATGTCCACGACGCTATAGGTTTGAAAGGTGAAGTCATGGCCTGACAACATGCTGGAATACATAAAATGGTAATCTCCCACCGCCTCTTGGACCGCAGGGGCGGCGTGGCCGCATTGTAGAATGCCGATTTTCATAGATCACCTGTTGGGGTTTTACCGGACGCTAGAGGAACTGCAGGTAGAGCGCAATCCGCTCTTCTTCTGAAAGGGCGGTGAGCGTTTTCATCTCCTGGCGTTTGGTGAAACACATATTTTCAATGAGCGTTTTAGGGAAAATCTGCGTCAAAGCGGTATCCGTTTCAAAACGATCAAGCGCATCTTCCCAGGTCTTGGGGAGCTCAGCGATATCGAGCGCATAGGCGTTGCCACTTACCGGGGGGGGCGGCGTCATCTCTTGTTCTATCCCATCGAGAGCTGCACCAAGAACGGCACTTATTAGGAGGTAGGGGTTCACATCCCCACCCGCGACGCGATGCTCGATTCTACGTGCTTTATGAGAGCCGCCGGGGACGCGAATTGCAACTGTGCGGTTCTCGTAGGCCCAGCAAATTTTTGTTGGCGCATGGGCACCTGGAACAAGGCGGTTGTAGCTATTCGCGTGCGGCGCAAGCACCAGCATCGAGGCAGGCATCGCGTTTAGACAACCGGCGATAGCGCTCAAGAGCCGCTTTGATCCTGCTGAACCACCATCGTCAAAAATGTTGTCGCCCTGTGCATCAAGTAAAGAGAAATGCATGTGCATCCCGTTGCCCGACTGATCCGCGTGGGGCTTTGCCATAAAGCTCGCTGTGACCCCGTGTTTTTGTGCAAGACCTCGCACCAGTAGCTTGAACAGCCAAGCATCATCCGCCGCTTTCAACATATCATCGACGTGCATCAGATTGATCTCGAACTGCCCTGCACCTGCTTCTGAAATGGCGGCATCCGCGGGGATATCCATCGCGTCGCACGCGTCATAGAGATCGGTGAAAAAGCCATCAAACGCATCAAGTGAGCGTAGGCCAAGCGTGTCAGCGCCTGTGTTCAAGATGGGATTGGTGGGGTCGATCAGGTAAAATTCTAGCTCCGTTGCGACGACTGCTGTCAGGCCCATCTGAGTGTAGCGGTCTTTGATGCGCGCGAGTGCGTGGCGCGGATCGCCTTCAAAGGGGCGATCATCCTCGTGAAACATCCATACAGGCAGCAACGCAGATCCGCCCTCAAGCCATGGCATCGGTAAAAGCCCACGCTCTGTCGGGCGCACAACAGCGTCCGCGTCACCGGTTTCGAACACCAGAGGGCTATCGGCGATGTCTTCGCCGCAAATATCGAGATTGAGCACGGAAAAAGGAAAGCGCGCACCGTCTTTTGTCAATTTGCCTGCAAACTTGCTCGGGATGCGTTTACCACGGGCTTGACCGTTGAGATCACTGGCCGCAATGCGGACGGAACGGATGTTGGAGTTTTCAGAAAGCCAGCTCTCCATATGCAGTCCTTAACGTATTATGTTTACGCGCAGCTTGAGCTTGCTGCGGCGCTCTTGCGGAAGATGGCGGTTGAGGCGGCGATTAACAAATCCAAAACCTGATATGACGATTAGTGTGAGAATAATAAAAAAGGCCGCTAATATTGGATAGGGCACGAAAGGATTGAACGTCTTATCCGCGAAGTAATTCGCATAATAAAGCGCATCACCGCGTTGTTGCCACGCGGGAAACCCTGTGAAGAAAACCAGCGTTGTGGCGTGAAAGAGAAAGATCGCCTCATTCGTGTAGGCGGGCCATGCAAGGCGCAACATCGTAGGCCAAATGATCCGCTTGAATCTTGGCCAACCCGTAAGGCCATATGCATCCGCTGCTTCGACATCGCCCTTCGGGATGGAGCGCAGAGCGCCGTAGAAAATCTCACCCGTATAGGCTGCCGTGTTGCAAAACAGTACGATTAAAGCGCCGAGCCATGCGGCGGTGAAGGCGTTGAAAAAGGGACTAACGCCCTTGAGGGACAAAAAGAGAAAGTAGGCAAAAAAGAACTGAATGAAGAGCGGTGAGCCGCGAAAGAGGAAGATGAACCACTCAGCGGGTTTGCGCAGCCACTTGTTTTGTGCGGCTTTGGCAACGGCAAGGGCGGTTGCAAAGAAGAAGCCGAAGAGCAGCGCGACAACTCCGAAGTAGATGTTCCAGATCATGCCGGAACCGATCAATGTCACCTGTTGGCACAGCGTGAAATCTTCCTTAGGCAAAAGCCGTTGGCCTATCCCGACAGAGCGTAGTCCATAGTCTGCGATGGTTTGAAGGCACTCTTCCACTATGCCACCTTCCTTTGCGCTTCGCCGCCGGTCGTGGCTTGTCCATGCGTGAGGCGGGTCATGAGGCGTTCAAGAAAGACCTCGGAGACTTTAGTAAAGGCCAGATAGAACACCAGCAAAAATAAGAAATACCACACGCGCCAATCGCCATGCGGGTAGTCGGTAAAGCGCGGCGTTTTCGTACCGCCAAGTTCGCGCGCCCAATAGACGATGTCTTCGACCCCGAGCAGAAACAAGAGTGGCGTTGCTTTGATCAAGACCATCCAAAGATTGCTAAGACCTGGCAGTGCATAGACCCACATTTGCGGCACAATTATGCGCCAAAAGCTTTGCTTGCGCGTCATGCCATAGGCTTCAGCAGTTTCGATTTGGGCGCGTGGAACGGCGCGCATGGCTCCGAATAAAACGTTGGCTGCAAAAGCCCCAAAAACGATCGCAAATGTGAGCACGGCCAAGGTGAACCCATAGCTTTCATGCATCCACTGCGGTGCAGATCCGAGCGGCATTTTGGCTGCGTCACAAACGATAAAATCGTTGCCTTGGCGGATCGGTTGATCCCATTGGCTGCATTTCACTTTGTGGCGTAGATATTCGGCTCCTTGATCTAGCGCGATGATAAAGAATAGGAAAAAGGCAATATCAGGTACGCCGCGTACGACAGAAATATACCCCTTACCCAACCAGCGCAGCGGTGCTGTATTCGATCGCGCGGCGGTTGCACCGAAAAAGCCGAAAGCAAGCGCAGTCGGCGCGGTAATTGCCAAAAGCAATAGCACGGTTCCGAAAGAGAAATAGAACCCCATGTGCTTACCCGTCGTGAGGTAGCACGAAAGCCAATAAAAGCGGTCCAGTTGGGAAGGATCACTGCAAAAACTGAACATCACACTTTCTTTTCTTAGATGCTCGTAGGATGAAGGAAGAAAGCAATAAGGCCAAGTCGGAAACGTTAGCAGTCGCTCGTTTTCTGCGCAAAAGAGGAATGTTGATTGGGTGAGTAAAGCAAAGACTATAGTCATCGGCGCTGGCATTATTGGCGCGGCGAGCGCGTTTGAACTGGCGTCTCTTGGCGCGGATGTTTTGGTGATGGATAATGGTCATGCGCGGGCCACTGACGCCAGCTTTGGTTGGATCAACGCTTCCTTCTTTGAGAACCCCGAATATTACGCGCTGCGCCGTGAAGGGATTGCGGCCTATCACCGTCTGCAAAAACGCCTTGATGTTCCTGTGAATTGGACAGGTGGTTTGTGCTGGGAGCATTCGGGTGTAGATTTTGACGTGCAATACGAAGGACTAAAGGCCGTAGGTTACCCGTGCGAAATTTTGGACCGCGCAGCGATTGAAGCGTTAGAGCCGGATTTGGGACCTGTTCCAGAGCGTGCGATTCGCTTTGCGGCTGAAGGGGTTGCAGAGCCCACAACAATTGCGGAGCGTTTGCTGGCGGCCGCAATCAAGCTTGGCGCAAATGTTGCGCGTGGGTTTCAGGTGAAAGGGTTTGAAGAGCGCGGCGGACAGATAAAAGGCGTGCGTACGCAGCAAGGTGTGTTTCATGCGGATCAAGTTCTTGTGGCCGCGGGAACAGGGACGGAAACGTTATTATCTGGCCTGCAAATCAAGCTGCCGATGCTACATCGCCCCGCATTGGTGATTACGACCCAACGCGCAGATTTGAAATTGCGTCATGTGCTTGCGACCGATTTTGGCGAAGTGCGGCAATTGCCGACGGGCGCTTTGATGACGCCTGCCTCGATAGGGCATCAAGGCGATAGTTCCGAGGATCTGGCAGATCATCCCGAAGTGGCGGCAGACAAAGCGATGGCGCGCCTGAGGGCGTTGTTCCCAAAGGCCATGTTAGGCCTTGCGACATCGCAACTCGCGCATCGCCCGATCCCACAGGATGGCTTTCCAGCGGTGGGTGAAGTCGCGCCAGGACTTTACGCAGCGACCATGCATTCGGGGATCACGCTCGGGGCGTTGATGGGCGAATTGATAGGACGGGAAATGTTGCACGGAGTTAGTAATGAAACCGCGCGTTGGCTCGCGCCCTACCGTCCGTCGCGCTTCGCCTAAATAGAAAACGGCGGCACTTGGGACCAAGCACCGCCGTCTCATTAAATTCGAAAGGTTTAGCTTAGAACGTTTCGCCGATTTTCCACTTTTCGATCAACGCATTCAAAGAACCGTCATCCTTCATGGACTGGATCGCCATGTCGAACTTTCCTTTCAACTCACCGTCGCTTTCGCGCAGGCCCATACCGATGCCGCCACCAAGCATCTCTTCTTGCTCGATCAACATTAGGCTGGCGTCTTCCTCAGTGAAAGGTGTGAGGAATGTTTTATCCGCAAGAACGGCGTCCGCTTCACCGTTGCGCACTGCTGCGACCGTCTCTTCAGGTGTTGCGAATTCAACCAATGTCGCCCCTGTGGAAGCGATGTGGGACGCTTGGATCGTGCCCGTTTGTGCCGCGATCACGCCGCCTGTGACGTCAACGTCCATACTAAGTGCGAGATAAGCTGATGGATCTGGCTGTGTGTAGTTTTGTGTGAAATCAATGACTTCATCGCGCTCGTCCGTGATAGACATGCCTGCGATGATTGTGTCGTAGTTGCCGGATACGAGGTTCGGGATGATGCTGTCCCACTCGTTTGTGACCCACTCGCATGTGAGTTCTGCACGTACGCAGAGTTCGTCGCCAAGCTCGCGCTCAAAGCCGTCGACTTCGCCGGCGTCATTGATGAAGTTGTAAGGGGCATATGCGCCCTCTGTCCCCATGCGAATTGTTTTCGCGTGGCTGTCTGCAAACGCCATGCTCGCAACAAGCGTCAGGGCTGTTGTTGTAAGGATAAAGTTTTTCATGTTTTGTCTCCCGTTGAGATTTGGTTTGTTAAATGCTTACGCAGTGCTGGATAAGAACTGCCGCAGGCGGGTTGATTTGGGTGCGCCAAAAAGCGTTTCAGGCGCACCTTCTTCCTCGATCAGGCCTTGGTGCAGGAACACGACGTGATCCGAGACATCCGCGGCCAATTTCATGTCATGTGTAACGATCAACATCGTGCGCCCCTCAGTGGCGAGATCTTTGATCACTTTGATCACCTCTTGCTCTAACTCAGGGTCGAGCGCCGACGTGGGTTCGTCAAACAAAAGCGCTTCAGGTTCCATGCAAAGTGCGCGCGCGATGGCTGCGCGTTGTTGTTGTCCACCTGAAAGCTGCGCGGGATAAACGTCGGATTTGTCACCGATTCCCACCTTATCGAGATAGGCGCGCGCTGCGTTCTCAACCTCGGCCTTGTCGCGCCCTAGTACAGTGACCGGGGCTTCCATCACATTTTGCAAAATCGTCATATGAGACCACAGATTGAACTGTTGAAATACCATCGACAGGTTCGTGCGAATGCGAATGACTTGGGCACGGTCCGACGGGCTGCGCCCATGTCCAACACCTGCCCATTTAACAGGCTCGCCTTTGAAAAGAACGTCGCCTTGTTGACTATCTTCTAACAAATTTGCGCATCTGAGTAGCGTCGATTTGCCAGATCCAGAAGAGCCGATAAGCGAGACGACATCACCGCGTTTGGCAGAAATGGACACACCTTTGATCACTTCAAGATCGCCGTAGGCTTTGTGAAGATCACGTAGCTCAATAACTGTATCGGTGTCGCTCAAATTTTGTCTCGTTCTATTGTCCAATGCGCATCTGGCAGAAAATACGCGGGTTTTGCAATTGCAAAAGACTGAAGTGTGCAACGAATGCGGCCCGATTTACCAAGCGTAAGCTTAGGCTTTCGCAGCCGCCACACGCTGACGCGCCTGGGCGCTGTCCATGTCGTTCACCCCCAACAAGCTCGCGATCAAACGCAACAATGCGTCTTCTTCCTGCTCGCGAACGCCATCTGCAAGAACGACCGACCAAAGCGCTTCGATCACTCCAAGGCGTTCCTCGTACGGCACTGCATCTTTGATCGCGCGGGTGAAGCGCACTGTGTCAGGCGCTTCCTGTTCTAGCGTTTCGGCGTCCTTCATCAAATCATGAACGCCTTGTTTATCAAGCGCATAGCGCGTGGTAGCAACGCTTTCGATTTGATGCCGTTCAGAGGCGGCATAGTCCCCGTCAGAGCGCGCCACGCGCACCAACAAAGCGGTCAGAGCAAGACGGGCATCGCCATGGTCAAGTGGATCGGGCTCAGGCTGGGTCAGCCTCTTGAGTAAATCAGCAAACATGAGGGTGTTATAGTGCTCTTGTAGTTAAGTGGAAAGGTGTGCGGCCTCTTGCGCACGGGTTTGTGCAGCGGCGCAATCCTCTGGGCGTATGCCAAGGTGGTTTTGCGTGAGGTCCATGACATGGACCTCAACATCCTTCAAAGTGCCGTCCGCATAGACCACATCCCAAAGCGCGTGCACCATGCTCAAGCGATCCTCATAGCTGACACTTTCGCATAAAAGAAATGCGAAATCAGGGGTGTCGGGCGCGAAGGCTTCAAGGCGTTCGCTTTCTGCGCGTAATTGGGCTGCTTCAATCGGCCCGATATCCTGAAATTTTGCGAGAACGCGGTCAATCTGGCTGATCTCTTGCACTGCGTACTTTCTATCTGAAAGAGCAACACGCACCAAAAGCGCGCCAAGCGCGTGGGGGACATCAGCAGGTGGCAAAGGCTTTGGCGCAGTCTCCGTGCGCGGCTCTTTGAAGAGAGCGGTAAAGCGATTGATGACGCTCATGACGGATCATAACCTTCTACGATGGCTATGTCGCCTGCGCTGACTGCGTCGCGAATGGCTTTGGCCTCTTGATAGGCGTCGCTTTCGTAACAGGCGTAAGCGGCTTCAATCGTTGGGAATTCCAGGACAACACTGCGACCGCGCATGTCACCTTCGCGAACCTGTTGCGGGCCGCCACGTACCAAGAATTTAGCGCCAAACTCTTTGAAAGGTGCCGCATTTGCTTGTTGGTAGAGCTTGTATGTCTCCACGTCGTCAATCGTGACATGGCCGATCCAGTAGCCTTTTGGCATGAGTGTGCTCCCCTTTGTCAGAGGTAGGTTAGCCCAACATATCGTAGCCTTCAAAGCGCAAATTATCGACAGAGATTCCCTGCGGATCGGTGTTAAGTAGAAGGACCTCATCAAGGCGCGAGGCAAGACCGAGTGCTGCCATTACTTTATCAAAATCGATTAGCTTTGAGAATGCGAGAGATTAGGGATCTTCAAGACAGACTGGACGATCACAGGTGGCGTGTGCCGCGACAGGGGCAGTTAAAGTCACCGAGAGGCTGGCGAAGAGATAGCGCTTAAAGAGACGCTAGCACAGAAACCGTATTATCCAAAGAGCTGTGTGAAGTGCAAAACACTGCGCTTCAGTTGAAACCATTGCAGATTAAACGAGGCGCGAGTTTTCTTTGGCCGCGCGCACGAAATCTTTGAACAATGGATGCGGATCAAACGGTTTCGATTTCAGCTCTGGATGGAACTGCACACCGATGAACCATGGGTGATCTTCCCATTCTACGATCTCTGGCAGTTTGCCGTCAGGTGACATACCCGAAAAGATCAACCCAAGCGTTTCAAGTTTTTCTTTATATGCCGTGTCGACCTCATAACGATGGCGATGGCGCTCTTCGATGGCGGTGTTGCCGTAGATTTCAGCGACTTTCGAGCTTGTGTTCAACGTTGCGTCGTAAGCCCCCAATCGCATCGTGCCGCCTTTGTCGTCATCGGCTTTGCGGTTCACTTTGGCGTTGCCCTGCACCCATTCTTTAAGGTGATAAACGACAGGCTCGAAGCGTTTCTTGCCAGAGGATTCATGATCGAATTCTTCAGAGCCGGCTGAGGCGACACCAGCCACATTGCGCGCGGCCTCGATCACGGCCATTTGCATTCCGAGACAGATGCCAAAATAAGGGATTTTGTTCTCACGCGCATATTGCGCCGCGCGAATTTTACCTTCTGTGCCGCGTTCGCCAAAACCACCGGGTACGAGGATTGCGTGATAGCCTTCCAAATAGGGCGCTGCGTCCTCGCTATCGAAGACTTCAGCATCGACCCAAGACACATTAACTCTAACGCGATTGGCCATGCCGCCATGCGTCAGCGCCTCTTTGAAAGACTTATACGCGTCCTCAAGCTGGGTGTATTTGCCAACAATCGCGACGTTCACTTCGCCGTCAGTGTTGTGAATACGGTCTGCTACATCTTCCCAAACGCGCAGGTCGGGTTTCGGGGCAGGGTTGATGTTGAAAGCGTCCAGAACCGCCTGATCGAGACCCTGCGCGTGATAGGCGAGCGGGGCTTCGTAGATCGATTTCAGATCATAGGCCGCCACGACACTTTCTTTGCGCACGTTACAGAACAGCGCAATCTTCTCACGCTCTTTTTCAGGGATAGGATGCTCTGAGCGGCAGACAAGGATGTCCGGCGCAAGGCCAATGCTTTGCATCTCCTTAACGGAGTGTTGGGTGGGTTTCGTCTTCAACTCACCCGATGCTGCGAGGTAGGGCAGCAGTGTGAGGTGCATGTAGATGCACTGACCGCGCGGGCGATCATGGCTGAACTGACGGATTGCTTCAAAGAAGGGCAGACCTTCGATATCGCCCACAGTGCCGCCAATTTCGCAGAGCATGAAATCAACTTCGTCTTCACCAATCGCGATAAAGTCTTTGATCTCATTGGTGACATGGGGAATGACCTGAATGGTTTTGCCTAAGTAATCGCCACGTCGCTCTTTTTCCAAAACGTTGGTGTAAATGCGCCCCGATGAGATGGAATCGGTTTTACGCGCGGGCACGCCAGTAAAGCGCTCGTAATGACCAAGGTCGAGATCGGTTTCTGCGCCATCGTCGGTGACGAACACTTCGCCATGCTCAAACGGGCTCATCGTGCCGGGATCGACGTTCAAATATGGATCAAGTTTGCGTAGGCGCACCGAAAAGCCGCGTGCTTGCAAGAGGGATCCAAGAGCCGCTGACGCAAGACCTTTGCCGAGGGAGGACACGACACCGCCCGTAATAAAGATAAATCTCGCCATGCTCTGCGTGCTCCCGTGAGGACCAATATGCGCTATTTAGTGGCGCGAAAGTGGTCAATTTCCAAGTGATTTGCATCGAAAAAATACCGATACTCACGGGATTTGAGCGATACAGCAGTCTTGTGAGATTCGCAAGCCAACCGCTACATGATGTTGCGATTAGGCACGTATGCTCAAAAGGTGGTGGTCGAAGAGGTGCTTAGTCTGCGCGTGGTACCAAAGGTGCGTTGTCATCCGCACTCGGTGGAAGCAAATCACTGCCTTCGCCCAAACCTGCTGGCGCTGTTTCTTCAGCCGCTGCGGGTGCATCGCCCAAACGATCTAAAACCGAGCTGCCCGCAGATTTCTGCGCCGCAATAATCGTTAGTGTGATCGATGTAATGATGAACGCAATCGCAAGTATCCATGTGACTTTGCCGAGCGCTGTCGCAGCCGCGCGGCCCGACATTGCGCCGCCACCACCGCCACCGCCGCCCATGCCAAGGCCGCCCCCTTCGGAGCGTTGCATCAAAACGACGCCGATCAAAGCCAAAGCCAAGAGAAGGTGAATGATCAGAACGACGTTTTCCATGGGTGCCTGCGCGTTAGTGGTACAGCGTGCTATCTAGGCAATCATGCGCGTCCGTGCAACCCGTCAAAGCGGCTAAGTCACGTCAAAGTATGTGGCGTTGATCGAGATCGGAAAATTGACAGAGCGCGCGATGAAGCAATGGTTGTGAATGCGACCATGGACATCGTTCGCAAGCGCGGTGTCGCTGTTTGGCGCTAGGCCTATGTTTGGGCGCAGTTCCGCACATATAAAACGACCTGTGCCGTCAGGTAGGCTTTCGCCCGTGCCGATTGGGGTATCTTTGTAAGAATGCACCACGATGCCCGCATCTGACGCGAGGTGCAGGAACCAAAGCATGTGGCATGAACTTAAGGCAGCGATTAGCATATCCTCAGGGTTATACAGGCCTGCGTTGCCGCCAAGGAGGGGATCGTTGGAGCACGCAATCGCTGGTTTTCCTTCGCTTTGCAGTGTCCAATCACGTGTGTAGGCGCGATAACTTGAAGTGCCCGTGCCTTGGTTTCCCGTCCATTTCAACGTGGCGGTGAAGTCATGTTCTTTACTCATCGACGTCATCCATATCTGCTTGACCTGAAATAGCGCGGTGTATGTGTGACCAGCTGAGACCGATGCCGAGCACGAGGCTAAGTGCTACGATGCCTAACCAGAGATTGGCCGCTTGGTTTTCTAAGGAAAGCCCGCCGAATTCATAGGGGACCCAGAGCAGGGCTGCAACCAAAGCAAGCACCAGTGCCATGCCAAACAGTCCGATCGAGCGTAGGGTGGCGCGCATGAAAATGATATAGACGATCAGCAGGATTAGGCCGGATAACACGATCAAGGGCAATTGTTCTGAGAGGTTTGTCAGCGACCAACGAACCAAATTATATTGTGTCGGGTTGTATGTGGCGGCAATCAAAACGAAGGCGATGAGCCAGCGAATGGCGATGCGGATCATGAATGGCTCCTATAAGTTGTTACTGGTTTTGCTGATGTCAGCGCGCATGTCTAGGAGCGGCGCTGTTTGCGGGTGCAGATGAGTTTAGAGGCCGGATGAAGCGGGGCGGTTGTGCATTTCGCGTTGGCTGCGGCGAAATAGGTGTTTCGCTTAGGAGAAGCGCGCACTATACGGGCGCGGGTTTGACGTAATGAAAAAGGTCTATTGGCATGGCGAATGTGGTTGTTGTTGGCGCTCAGTGGGGCGACGAAGGTAAAGGCAAGATTGTCGATTGGCTGAGCGAGCGAGCCGATATCGTTGCGCGGTTCCAAGGTGGGCATAATGCAGGCCACACGTTGGTCGTTGATGGCGAAGTCTATAAATTACACGCGCTCCCGTCTGGTGTCGTACGCGGCGGCAAGCTGTCGGTGATCGGCAATGGCGTCGTTCTAGACCCTTGGCATTTGATGAAAGAGATCGAAACGATCCGTGCGCAGGGTGTTTCGATTACACCAGAGACTTTGATGATCGCAGAGAACACGCCACTGATTCTGCCCATCCACGGCGAATTAGATCGCGCGCGCGAAGAAGCGTCCTCTAAAGGGACCAAGATTGGCACAACGGGGCGCGGCATCGGGCCCGCCTATGAGGATAAAGTCGGTCGTCGTTCCGTGCGTGTTGCTGATTTGGCGGATGAGGCAACACTCGAAGCGCGTGTTGATCGTGCATTGCAGCACCATGATCCATTGCGCAAAGGGCTTGGTATTGAGGCGGTTGATCGCGATGGTTTGATTGCGATGCTGAAAGAGATTGCACCCAAGGTTTTGGAATATGCAGCCCCCGTTTGGAAAGTGCTCAATGAGCGCAAGAAAAAGGGGCAGCGCATTTTGTTTGAAGGGGCGCAGGGTGCGCTTCTGGATATCGACTTTGGTACATATCCGTTTGTGACCTCGTCCAATGTGATCGCAGGGCAGGCGGCGACGGGTGTTGGCGTTGGTCCCGGCTCCATTGATTATGTGTTGGGCATTGTGAAAGCTTATACAACACGTGTCGGCGAAGGGCCGTTCCCGACAGAGCTTGAAGATGCGGATGGTCAACGCCTTGGTGAGCGCGGGCATGAGTTTGGAACGACAACAGGGCGTAAGCGTCGCTGTGGTTGGTTTGATGCGGCTTTAGTGCGTCAGACCTGCGCGACGTCGGGTGTGACAGGGATATCCTTGACGAAATTGGATGTCTTGGATGGGTTTGAGACGCTCAAAATTTGCACGGGCTACATGCTCGAGGGCGAGCGAATCGATTATTTGCCGACAGCAGCGGATCATCAAGCGCGTTGCATGCCAATCTATGAGGAAATGCCGGGCTGGTCCGAGAGCACAGAAGGTGCGCGGTCTTGGGCGGATCTGCCAGCAAATGCGATTAAATATGTGCGCCGCATTGAAGAGTTGATTGATTGCCCCGCTGCCCTAGTTTCTACGTCACCGGAACGCGAGGACACGATCCTTGTCACTGACCCGTTTGAGGACTGATGGCACTTTCTTATAAAGCACGCAGGCGCTGGGCCCTGATCATTTTGTTAATTGGCATGCCGCTCTACATCATCTTCGCGATTGCGGGGGTCGCTTTGCTGTTCAGCTACACGGGGCGTCCGCCGATCGCGATTGAATTCGCGATCTATGTGATTTTAGGCGTTGTTTGGGTGTTTCCGTTCAAGAAAGTTTTCATGGGTGTCGGTCAGGCTGACCCGGATGTAGCTCCAAGCGATCCGCAATAAAGGAGCGGCGGCTCCGAGCAGGAAACCGCCGCTTGTTCACACACCTCTGGCTTGGGAAAATTAGCCGACAGCGCGTGTATCCGGTTTAAAACTGATGCGATCAGACACAGCAAAGCGTCCACCGCTGATCTTTTCGATCTTGCCCTGACGCAAAAGCTGGCCGAAAGAACGCAATCCATCTTCACGAGAGAAATTGTCTTCCTGCACCATGCGTACTTTGGTCATAAGTTGCGGGCGCGAGAATTGTTCCTTGCCCTCAACAAATGCCAAATAAGCAGCAGCAGCTTCGAGAAGGTCTGGAAGCTCTGTCGCGCCCATTTCTTCTGCGAACTCATTGAAGTTGCCACCCTTAGGCGCGAGATCCGCGTTTTGAGGGGCCGCGTCTGCTGGCGTCATGCCTGCTCTGATGCGGCGCGGGCGCACGGGTGTTGGAGCAGGTGCACCAGGTGTCGTGGCCACAGGGGATTCTGTTGCGCTATCCACACGTTGCTCCGCGACAAGTTTCAAAGGCGGGCGCGCAGTGCTTGCGGTGGTATCACTTGCGGATAGGCGACGTACGGGGCGGCGCGGTTGCACAGCACTTTCCAGATCATCGCGGTAGTCGAGTGTTTCATCAACATGTGCGTCGTTCGGGTTAGATTTCTTGTCCGCACGGGCCGATGCTACAGCCGCACGCAGATGGCCAAGCGCATTTCGACGTTTTTTGCCATCGGGCTCTTCCAATTCAGAGCTGGCTTGATCCATCAAGCGATCCATTTCCAAATCGGGCTTGGGTGCGAGATCATCTAATCCTCGCGCTGTCTCAGTCACTGAGTGTGCTGGCTCTAAATCTTGAACGGGCTCAAATGCCTCTTCCTCGACATAGGAGTCTTCTGCGGGCAAGCCTGCGAGCTCTGCTTCAACAGCGGCCAATTCACGAGCTAGCTCATCTTCATCATCGCGGGAAAGGCTGGTGTCTTGGGCTGCATCTTGCATGATCGTGGTGTCGGCACCGTCATCATCGTCTTCTTCGATGTCACCGCTGGCGATGGCAGCCTCAAACTCTTCACGCTTCATCTTGATGACACGTGCGCGAATCGGGGCCTTTGGCGGATCTTGAGGCACCTCTGCTTCAACCGGGGCCGCGTTAACTTCGGCAAAGTCTGCGATTGCATCGGAAAGATCAGTCGTTTCGATATCGAACTCAATGTCCTCGACCATTTCTTGTCTTGCAGTATCCACAGGTATATCTGCGCTGAGCTTGGCCATTACGCCTGAAATTGCATCTTTCGTGACTGCATCGTCATCATTGTCATCCCCGATGGCAGCGTCCATATCGATGGAGGCTGGGGCATCATCCAATTCGAGGATATCTTCCAGATCGGTATCGCCCGGTTGGCCTTGCATGATATCGTCTGCGTGCTCGTCTTCAGAGAAGTCGGGTGTCGCAGGTGTGTCTACAGGCTGGCCGACGACTGCACGAATGCGCGCAAGCTTTGCTGCGACTGAGTCAGGCTCAGGCTGTTCGTCTTGCGCTTGTTTCGTAAGGTTTTCGGCGGCAAGGCTTGCGGCCTCTTCCGCTTCGGCTTTTGCCGCGGCTTCTGCATGACGTTGTGCCTCGGCTTCAGCTTTTGCGTCTGCCTCAGCTGTTACCAATGCATCTGCTTCTTCCTGTGCAAGGCGCGCAGCTTCAGCTTTTGCCTTTTTTGCTTCTTTGGCGAGTCGGGCGTCTTCTTCGGCTTTCAGCTGCAATTTTTGTTGCTCGGCAGCTTCGGCTTTTGCAGCCGCCTCTGCTTGCTTGGCATTTTCTTCTCCGCGCAAGCGCTCAGCCTCAGCCTCTTGCTCGGTTATCTCAGCCAAGCGTGCTTGTTCAAGCGCTTCAGTCTCAGCATCCGCATCATTAAGATTCGTGTCGGCAACAAGAACATCTGCTGCCGGAAGGGCAGTGCGTAGTACGATATTGCCACCGTCCTGATGCGCCTCTACGCGGCGGGACACCTCACGTTCTGCAATGCGTGCCAACATATCTGCGTCGGGGGTTGGGGGTTCAGCACCAAAATATCGGTCATCCGCCGCCAAGTCCCTGAAATACTCAGCGATGGCTTTCATCGTGTCGAACGAATCGTCAAAACCCTCCAATGTGCAGGAGAATGTTCCGTAGGAAACCGTGAGAACTTTGCTCGAATTAACCATGATTTACTCGCTTTACTTAAACTCTTCGTCTCTACTAACTACCCTGTGTCGACCAAAACGGCCCGAATCTGTGACTAACAGCGTATCATTTCGTGGCCCAAATGTGATCTGTTTCGCTGAAAGGTGTTAATCCATTGTGATTTCTAAAATTGTTCATAAATCAAAGCCAATCACTTTGGTTGGGGCTGGGGATGTTGATACAGCTCTTCTCAAACAGGTTATTTCTTTTGCGCCAACTTTGGTCGCTGCGGATGGTGGTGCGGTTCATATACGCGATTTAGGCCTGATGCCCGATGCGGTTATTGGAGATATGGATTCACTTTCTGGCAATTTAAAGGCAGAGTTGCCGAAAACTATTCTGCACTCGATAGCCGAACAGGACAGCACGGATTTCGAAAAATGCCTTATGCGGATTGAAGCACCTGCCATCGTTGGACTTGGCTTTTTGGGCGGGCGTTTGGATCATCAATTGGCCGCGTTTCACGGCTTGGTTCGGTTTCCTAAGCAAAGATGCATTTTGCTTGGGCCTAACGAGTTGGTGTTCTTGTGCCCGCCAGCAATAGACATACCGCTTAACGTTGGCACGCCAGTGTCGTTGTTTCCTTTAGGGGCGGTGACAGGACGCTTGCAGGGTCTCAAGTGGTCCTTTGATATGTTGGATTTTGCTCCGGGTCAGCGCATTGGCACGTCCAATGAGGCGGCAGGGGCAATCCACCTGGAAATGAGCGCACCATATATGTTGTGCATTCTACCTGCGTCATGTTTCGAAATTGTGCTCGCCGCGCTTACGGCACAAACCGACTAAGACTGCGTTCGCGCATCACAATGTAGAGCCCCGCAGAGATCGTGATTGCAATGCCAATCGAGGCAAGCATGTTAGGCAGTTCCATGAAGATCAGCCATCCAATGAAGGTCGCGAAAGGGATTTCGAGGTATTGCATTGGCGCAAGTGTCGCCGAAGGGGCAAAGCGCAATGACCATGTCATCAACAAATGGGCCAACGTGCCGGTGATCCCGATTGATACCAGCATGAGCCATTCGTTTGGTGCAGGTACGCGGAGGTCGAGCTGTGGGATGCCGCTATTGCTGAACACCAACATAACTGGAAGCACGATCGCAACAGCCATAAACCCATTTACGCATTGTAGGCTAATCGGATCGGTCTCTTTCGCAATCTGGCGCGTCACAAGCATGAAGAGCGAGAACACAACGGCCACAACAAGCGGCAAAAGCGCAGGCCAGCCAACGTCGTCAAACGCGGGTTGAATGACAAGCAAAGTTCCAATGAAACCGACGGTGCAGGCGGCAATACGGCGAATGCCAATTTCTTCGCCCAACACATAATGACCCAGCATGAGCATAATGAAGGGCATTACAAAGGCGATCGCCACAGCATCGGCGAGTGGCAAAAACAGCAAAGCTGAGAACATCGCACCTATCCCGATGATATGAAGAACCGTGCGCAGCCATACCAGTGGTCTAATACGCGGCGGCATTTGAAATGTACGCTGGGTGGCTAAGATCACAGGAGCCAGCAAAAGCGCCTGTATGGCAAAGCGCGCTAGGAGCAGAATGCCCAAAGGCACCGTTTGCCCCAGGGTTTTCGCCAACGCATCACCCACAGGGGCTAACACGCAAAATCCTAGCATCAGTAGGATACCTAATAGAGGGCGATCACTGGTCACTTTGCAATCTTAAGTTGAAGTGTTTCGAAAAGCAATTGATACGGTTAAAGTTTTGGTACGTATGCTAACAATTTGGAATGTTGACCGCCAAACCACCTAGCGAGGTTTCTTTATACTTTTCGCTCATATCAACGCCGGTTTGGCGCATGGTTTCAATACACGCATCAAGGGGCACCAGATGTTGCCCGTCACCGCGCAACGCAAGGGAGGCCGCGCTTACCGCCTTGATTGCGCCGAGGCCATTACGCTCAATACAAGGGACTTGCACCAAACCCTTAACCGGATCGCAGGTCATGCCCAAATGATGCTCAAGTGCGATCTCTGCGGCGTTTTCCACTTGCTCGGGTGTGCCGCCCATAACGGCGCATAAGCCCGCGGAAGCCATCGCAGCGGCGCTGCCCACTTCGGCCTGACATCCGGCTTCCGCGCCAGAGATCGAAGCGTTGAACTTCACCAAACCACCAATCGCCGCAGAGGTCAGTAAGAATTCTTCGACCTTGCTCTCTGTTGCGCCTGGCACGTGATCAAGGTAATATCGTATGGTGGCGGGTACGACCCCCGCCGCGCCGTTGGTCGGTGCTGTTACGACTTGCCCGCCTGCGGCGTTCTCCTCATTTACGGCCATCGCATACACGCTCATCCAGTCGTTGATCGTATGTGGCGCGTTTAAGTTCATTCCGCGCTCTGCAAGCAATGCGTCGTGAATGCCCTTAGCTCGACGACGCACGTTCAAACCACCGGGCAGAATACCGTCATGGGTCAAACCTTTGTTGATGCAGTCATTCATTACCTGCCAAATGCGCGCAGTTCCGCTGCGCAGGCTTTCGGTGCACCCGCGCGCAATTTCATTGGTGCGCTTCATCTCGGCGATACTTTTGTTTGCGATTTTCGCCATCTCCAGCATTTCAGCGGCAGATTTGAACGGGTAGGGGACAGGGTCACCTTCGTCGGTATCTTTGCCATCGGCTAATTCTGCCTCAGTCATTACAAAGCCGCCACCAATTGAATAATAGGTTTGCTGGTAAGTGACGTCGCCCTGCGCGTCGGTCGCCATCAGAATCATGCCGTTCGCATGTCCGGGCAGGTTCGGGCCGAAATCGAATTTTAGATCGTTTCTGGGATCGAAGGCGAGCGCGCCAAACCCTTCAGGTGTCACTGTCTTCGTGCGCACAATCTCGGCCATTGCGGCGTCTGCTTTCACGCTATCAAAGGTTTCGGGTATAAATCCGGCTAAGCCCAGCACCGTCGCGCGATCCGTCGCATGGCCGACGCCTGTAAACGCGAGCGAGCCATGCAAAGACGCGCGCAGCCCGTGAAATTCAAATGGAGAAGCACGCAGTTCATCCAAGAAGCGCGCAGCAGCGACCATCGGGCCCATCGTATGAGACGACGACGGGCCAATTCCCACTTTGAACATATCGAAAACGGAGAGAAACATCAGGTGGCACTTCCTACTGGGGGATTGGCGTAAATGGGATTCGAAAAGGGCGTTGGGCCAAGGCCTTCCGCAACTTGCACCGCTTGGACGCTTTGCAAAAGCTCTATTCTTTTGGCTAAGGCACGTAGGGCTGGAAAGGTTTCTACGTCAACCCAATTATCTGCGTACGTGGTAGGATAAAGCTGCGCCCACCGCAGGCACGTGCAGGCATAAATATCGAGGATCGTAGGCGTGGCACCCCCCAAGAGCGTCATTTCTGGGTCAACGATCAAATACTCAATTTGCGCAAAGTCACTTTGGCTGCGCTGGGCTATCCCGTCGCGCAACTTTGCGGCATGCTCGGCTGCGATGAATTTTTCGGGATAAAACATCTGCCGCAAACCAGCGTGCAGGGAATTGGAGATGAAGAAGAGCCACTTCAAACCTTCACCTCTTGCGGCATCATCAGACACCGGAAATATCCCTGCATGACGATCCGCAAGCCAAAGCAGGATCGCACCCGTTTCAAAGATCACACCGTCCGGCGTTTCCAGTGCTGGGATCATGCCCAATGGGTTCAGCGAAAGATAGGCAGGCGCTTGCTGCGCGGCGACGCTGCGATCCACAAGCACGGCCTCATAAGGCGCGCCCAATATTTCCAGCGCAATTCGGATGATCAAAGAGGCGTTATCGGGCGCGTAATGAAGGATATACGGTTTGTTCATGCGGTTTGTTTACGTGCTCTTGGCAGGCTAGCAACGCTGAAAAGCGACATTCCGCTCTCGCGCCCCGCCCCTGCTGTGTTTATAAGGTTACAACTTGTTAAGGAGTCGCATGCCTATGTCCGGAGAATTGTCCCCTATCGACAAAGCGAAATTTGTGGCTGCGAAGCGGGCTGCGGCCTTCGTGGAAGATGGTATGCGCGTGGGTCTGGGAACTGGATCGACTGCCGCTTGGCTGGTGCGTTGCCTTGGTGAAATGGTACGAGACGATGGATTGCGAATTCGTGGCGTTCCGACATCCACACGAACGGCTGTGCTCGCGCGCGAAGTCGGGATCGAGGTTATCTCGCTAGACGAAGCGCGTTGGCTCGACATTACGATTGACGGAGCGGATGAATTTGACGGGGATTTGAACCTGATCAAAGGCGGTGGCGGTGCTTTGTTGCAAGAAAAGATCGTCGCAACCGCGTCTGATCAGATGATCGTCATTGCAGATGCCGGAAAAGAAGTCGAAAATCTTGGGGCGTTCCCACTGCCAATCGAGGTCGTTCCTTTTGGCTGGCAAACGACCCGTGCTTTGGTGGAAGAAACGCTGGTCTCTATGGATGTGCTTGGACGTCAGATTAGCTTGCGGATGAATGGCGGTTCGCCATTTATTACGGATGAGGGGAACTACATCATTGATCTCAACCTCAAGCGCATCGGCAATGCGCGCCAGCTTGCGATGGTCGTTAACCAAATGCCCGGCGTCGTTGAAAACGGTCTGTTTATCGATATTTGTGACGCAGTTGTGATCGGTCATGGGGATGGCAAGGTCGAGGTGCGCGACATAAATACTGGTACAGTGGAACATGAGCGGCTTGATTTTGTGGAAAATGATAATCTTTTCACCGATCTGGCCGACTAAGCGCGGCAGCGCATGACTTAAGGACTTTGCAATGGCATTTGACTACGATCTATTTGTGATTGGTGGCGGCTCTGGCGGCGTGCGCGCGGCGCGTGTGGCAGCGCAGGATACGGGCGTGAAGGTCGCGTTGGCCGAGGAAGATCGCTACGGCGGCACTTGCGTCATTCGCGGCTGTGTTCCCAAAAAATTGATGGTGTTCGCATCTGGTTATGCCGGTCTGGCAGAAGAAGCGCAGGCTTACGGCTGGGATGTGTCGAACAAAGGGTTCGATTGGACAGCCTTTCAGAAAAAGATGCATGCTGAGCTGGATCGCCTTGAGGGGATCTACCGTAGTTTGCTTAAGAACGCAGGTGTTGAAACCTTTGATAGCCGTGCACGCATCGCGGATGCGCATACGGTTGAATTGGCCGACGGTACCCGTAAAACTGCGAAGCATATTCTGATTGCTGTCGGTGGGCGCCCCGTGAAGCTTGCGATTGAGGGCGCAGAGCACGCAATCACCTCGAACGATATTTTCCATTTGGAGCAGCTGCCAAAATCCATACTGATTGTTGGTGGCGGCTATATCGCGTCCGAATTTGCGGGTGTGATGAATGGAATGGGTGTCCAAACCACGCAATTCTATCGCGGCGATCAGATCCTACGCGGCTTTGATGATGAAGCGCGCACAGTGGTTGCCGAAGAAATGGTCGTTAAAGGCGTGAATCTTGAGTTGAACACCAACATCGCAGCAATGCGCCGCGAAGGTGCTGGCATTTGGGTGAAAGACACCAACGGTGTAGAGCGTACATTCGATCAAGTGATGTTCGCCACTGGTCGTGCGCCTAACTCTGATGATTTGGGCCTTGAAGAGGTCGGCGTTAAACTCGGTCGCAATGGTGAGATTGTTGTGGACGAGTATAGCCAAACGGGCGTGCCCTCGATCTATGCGGTGGGCGATGTGACAGACCGTGCGAACCTTACACCTGTTGCTATCAGCGAAGGCATGGCCTTCGTCGAAACTGTGTTCAAAGGCAATCCGACGAAACCTGACCACGAGTTGATCCCAACCGCGATTTTCACGCAGCCTGAAATGGGCACCGTCGGCCTGTCCGAGGAAGAGGCCAAGGCGCAAGGACCGATTGAAGTTTACAGTGCATCGTTTAAGCCCATGCAGCAAAGCTTTGCGGGTCGCGCGGAAAAAGTGTTGATGAAACTCATCGTGTCACGGGAAGATCGCAAGGTTCTGGGCTGTCACATTGTCGCGCCGGGGGCAGGTGAATTGATCCAGCTCGCAGGTATCGCAGTGAAAATGGGGGCAACCAAAGAAGACTTTGATCGTACGGTTGCAGTGCATCCCACAATGTCGGAAGAATTGGTGACTATGAAAACACCGACACGCATGGCTTGAAATTTTGGGAAACCTGACCAATTGAATGAGTAAGGTGGCTCCAACAGATTTAACTAAGAGGAAATAGCTAAAAATGGCTGGTAACAACGGCGGCCCATGGGGTGGCGGTGGAAATAACGGATCAGGCGATGATAATCGCGGATCTGGCAATAACGGCGGTGGTCGTCGCCCCGAAGGGGACGGTCCGCAGATTCCTGAGATCGACGAGCTGATGAAAAAAGGTCAGGAGCAATTGCGCGTTCTGATGGGTGGTCGCGGTGGCGGGAATGGCACCAACGGCTCTGGCGGCGGCGGTGGACCGATGTTGACGCGTGGGACTATTGGTCTTGGCGTGGTCGCTGCAGTTGTGCTTTGGGGCATGGCCAGCTTTTACACTGTGAAACCGGAAGAGCAGTCGGTTGAATTGTTTCTTGGCGCATATTCCTCTACAGGTAATCCTGGTTTGAACTTCGCGCCATGGCCGATTGTTACCAAAGAGGTAATTCCTGTCACGCGAGAGCAAACAGAAGATATTGGCGTTGGCGCGCGTGGCTCCGAAGCGGGTCTGATGCTGACTGGTGACGAAAACATCGTAGACATCGATTTCCAAGTGGTTTGGAACATCACCGATCCTGCGAAGTTCTTGTTCAACCTGCGTGATCCACAAATGACGATCCGTGCGGTGTCTGAATCCGCAATGCGCGAGATTATTGCGCAATCTGAATTGGCCCCGATCCTCAACAGAGACCGTGCAAGCATTGGTGATCGTCTTAAGGATTTGATCCAAAGCACGCTGGATAGCTACGACTCTGGCATGAATGTCGTACGTGTGAACTTTGACAAAGCGGATCCACCTCAACAGGTGATCGATTCATTCCGTGAGGTTCAAGCTGCCGAGCAAGAACGTGACCGCCTTGAAAAGCAAGCGGACGCTTATGCGAACCGTATTGTTGCGGAAGCGCGTGGTGAAGCGGCGCAGGTCTTGGAAGAGGCCGAAGGCTACCGCGCACGCGTTGTGAATGAAGCGACGGGTGAAGCGTCCCGTTTCACAGCCGTTCTGGCCGAGTACGAGAAAGCTCCGGAAGTCACGCGCAAGCGTCTCTACCTCGAGACAATGGAAGAAGTACTAGGGCGTGTTGACAAAATCATCCTCGATGAGAATGGCGGAGGCGGCCAAGGCGTCGTTCCCTACCTTCCGCTTAACGAGCTTCGTAAATCCACCACAGGAGGGAGCAACTAATGCGTAAAACTACATATTTGTTGCCGATTGCGGTGATTGCGATTGCTGGAATTCTGTCATCCATGTTCATCGTGGACGAACGCGAGAAAGCGCTCGTGCTTCAGTTCGGCCGGGTTGTTGATATCAAAGAAGATCCAGGTCTAGCGTTTAAAATTCCGCTGATTCAGGACGTTGTCCGATATGACGACCGTATTCTTAGCCGTGACATCGACCCACTCGAAGTGACGCCTTTGGATGACCGCCGTCTTGTGGTTGACGCGTTTGCGCGTTACCGGATCACTGATGTGAACCAGTTCCGTCAAGCGGTTGGTGCGGGTGGTATTCCTGCAGCGGAAAGCCGTTTGGACAGTATCTTGCGCTCTGAAACGCGTGAAATTCTGGGTTCCGTGTCCTCTAATGACATCCTCAGTACGGATCGTGCGGCGCTAATGCTTCGTATCCGAAATGGTGCGATTTCTGAGGCTCGGGGTCTCGGTATTGAAGTCATTGACGTGCGCTTGAAGCGGACTGACTTGCCTTCTGAAAACCTCGAATCCACCTTTGCGCGTATGCGTGCGGAGCGTGAACGTGAAGCGGCGGACGAGATTGCCCGTGGTAACGAAGCAGCGCAACGTGTGCGTGCTTTGGCAGATCGTACGCAAGTCGAAATCGTTTCCGATGCACGTCGCGATAGCGAAATCACCCGAGGTGAAGCAGACGCCGAACGCAATGCGATCTTCGCAAATGCTTACGGAGCGGATCAGGAGTTCTTTGAATTCTACCGCTCGCTTGAGGCCTATCGCGGGGCGTTGCAGGGCAACAACTCGACAATGGTTCTGTCACCTGACAGCGACTTCTTCAACTACCTGAAGTCGGACTCAAAATCGGAGTAATCTCATGTTTGCCAACATCTTATTGGCAATTGGTTTGGTCTTGATCGTCGAGGGGCTGGTGTACGCACTGGCCCCTTCGCTTGTTGAAGACCTACTCGAAGCTTTGAAAAACCTCTCATTAGAGATGCGCCGTACGTTCGGATTTTTGGTGCTCGTTCTCGGCGTTTGTTTCTTACTCGCTGCGCGCGCGATGGGGGTTGGTTGAAACATTTCTGCTCATGGCAGCGGTTTTGTTCACTTAGTCTTCACATACGCTTGAAACACTGAAATGAGATTTGCGTTGCGCCTGCGGACACCTAGATAGAGGATGAGTATAAGAGCCGGCATCACCGATTGATCCGGCATAGGTTCGGACCAAATAAGGAGGTCTACTACAATGTCTCAGGCAATTGTCCTCTCACAAGACAAACAAGATGAAACACGCAAAGTTCTGCCATGGACTCTGGCCATGGGCCTTAGCGTTGCCTTGCTATTGCTTCAAACGATGAGTGCGGCGGCGCGCGGTGCCCCTGAAAGTTTCGCGGATCTTGCCGAAAAAATCAGCCCTGCGGTGGTGAATATCACCACTTCCACAACAGTTGCGCGCAATACTGCGCCACGCGGTGTCGCGCCCGAAGGCTCGCCTTTTGAAGAGTTTTTCCGCGAATTCCAAGACCGCAATCGTGGTGGCAATGGCGATCGACCGCGCCGCTCCTCCGCGCTCGGCTCTGGTTTTGTAATTTCTGAGGATGGATTTGTGGTCACCAACAACCACGTCATTGACGGTGCGGATGAGATCCTCATCGAATTCTTTGAAGGCGGCGAACTGCCTGCAAAAGTGATCGGTACAGACCCGAACACCGATATCGCATTGCTTAAAGTGGAAACCGACAAGCCGCTTTCTTTCGTCAGCTTTGGCAATAGTGACTTCTCGCGCGTGGGCGATTGGGTCATGGCGATGGGTAACCCGCTTGGGCAGGGATTTTCTGTCTCCGCAGGTATCGTTTCTGCGCGCAATCGTGCGCTCAGCGGATCCTACGATGACTACATCCAGACGGACGCGGCAATTAACCGTGGTAACTCTGGCGGTCCTTTGTTCAACATGGACGGCGACGTGATTGGCGTGAACACTGCTATTTTGTCCCCTAACGGTGGTTCAATCGGGATCGGTTTCTCGATGGCATCCAACGTAGTTGTGAACGTTGTCGATCAACTGAAAGAGTTTGGCGAAACGCGACGTGGTTGGCTTGGTGTGCGTATTCAGGACGTGACGGACGACGTGGCTGAAGCAATTGGTCTCGAAAATGCAGCTGGCGCCCTGGTCACGGATGTGCCCGAGGGCCCATCGATGGAAGCGGGTATCAAAGCGGGCGACGTCATCATGAGCTTTGATGGCAAAGACGTCAGCGACACGCGTTCATTGGTGAAAACAGTTGGCAATACGCAAGTGGGTAAGGCCGTTCGTGTGATCGTGTTCCGTGATGGGAAGACCGAAACCTTGAAAGTGACGCTTGGCCGTCGCGAAGAAGCGGAAGGTGCGGTGCCTGCATCACAACCTGCGGCGCCGGCGGCACCGTCCAAGACCGAAGTGCTTGGTTTGACGATTTCCGAGATCACGGATGAGTTGCGTGATCAACTCGATCTCACGGATAGTGCAAGCGGTTTGGTTATTCAGGACGTGGTCGAAACCAGCAAAGCCTACGAAAAAGGTCTGCGTGCGGGTGATTTGATCACTGAAGCAGGGCAGCAAAAGCTTGCGAGTGTGGAGGATCTGACCAAACAGATTGAGGCCGCGCGTGAGGCTGGCCGCAAGTCGCTCTTGCTATTGGTGCGTCGTGCTGGCGATCCACGCTTTGTCGCATTGGCACTTGAAGAGGGCTAAATCGCCATAAGTACCAAATAGAAGGCCCTGCATACGCGGGGCCTTTTTCGTTTAACCTGCGTCTTCGAAATCGTAAGCGATCAGGCCAAGTTTGCGTGCTGCTGCCAAGGACAAAATTGAGCTATCAAGCCCTTGTGACGCTTGGTATTTGCGAATTGCACTGCGCGTGCGCAGATCGATATAGCCAGAAACACTCCCACGGAAATGCCCACGCGCTTTCAAGGCACGTTGCAAGCTTTCTACAAATTCTGGGGTTAGCGCTGGCGCGCATGGGGTCTCAAACCACAATTCACGACGTTCTTTCGTAATCCGTTGTGATGTTTCGGTTTTATAAACTGCGGGTGCACTTACTGTGCCATCAGTTCGAATTTCAGCTGGTTGAAGCTGTATTTGATGAGTGACGGTTTCAAGTTCTGCGGGTGTCACATGCTTGCCCCAACAACTGCCTTCTTTCGCGCCGGGCGGTGGGGTGGAGTGCGTGTAGACCAATTCGGGCTCATCGTTGAACGCCGCTTTGGTAACTGTTTCCAAGGGGGCTGCACAAGAGGTCACAAAACACAGCGCCGCCATGCCGATCACACACCGGATCACCGCAAAGCGCGGAAATGCGAAAGAGCTGTGCTGCATAACGCCTGTCTCACTGCTTGCCGCCTTAATAGCGATCTAACTTTTGCTTAGCGGTTTTTTTTGCAAAGGCATAGTCACAAGATGAAAGCTGTGCCGGGATGCGTCTTTAAAGGTGCGCGTGATGACGTAAATGGCACTGGAAGGCGCAGGCCTGTGCCGTTAGACAAAGAAAACAGATAGATTAGGGATACTAAAATGGCGAAAATCACATATATCGAGCACGATGGAAAAGAACATGTCGTGGATGTTGCCAATGGCATGACCGTCATGGAAGGCGCGCGCGACAACAACATTCCGGGTATTGAAGCGGATTGCGGCGGTGCATGTGCTTGCTCTACGTGCCACGTTTATGTGGATGCGAGCTGGGTCGAAAAGCTGCCAGCGAAAGACGATATGGAAGTCGATATGCTCGATTTCGCGTTTGAGCCGGATGAAACGCGGTCGCGTTTGACGTGCCAATTGAAGGTAACGGACGCTCTGGAAGGCCTGATCGTTCAGATGCCTGAAAAGCAAATCTAATGCGCTTTGCCGCTGTTTGCGCTTTTGTTTTAAGCTCCATCACTTCTGCAGGCGCGGGCGTGGCTGAGGCCCGTTATTCAGAGCCGACAACGCGGTATGCCCATGGCATCTTGGGCGACACCATCGAATTTGGTGCGCTTGAAATTGTGACTGATGCAGGCAAGGCGATAACCATGCGCCTGCCTGAAACACGCGTGTTCGAGGATCTTGAGCCGCGCTTGTATGACGTGGATCTTGATGGCAGTGCAGAGGTTGTTGTTATCGAATCCAGTATGATTCAAGGTGCGCGTCTGGCGATTTACGATGAGACAGGTCTCGTCTCAGCGACGCCTTATATCGGTCGATCAAACCGTTGGCTCGCGCCACTTGGTGCAGGTGATCTGGACGGCGATGGCAATATCGAGCTGGCTTATATCGATCGCCCGCATCTTGCGAAAACGCTAAGGATTTGGCGGTTTGAAGATGGTGCGTTGCGCCATGTCGTTGATCAAGCAGGTCTTACAAATCATCGTGTTGGTGAAGATTTCATCTCAGGCGGGATCCTGATTTGTGGTGATGATGCTCCGAGAATTGTGACCGCAAATGCAAATTGGTCGCGCATCATGATCTCGCAGCTTGACGGTAGCAAAGTCACGACGAAAGACGCGGGGCCATTCTCCAAAGCAGGTCTTAGGCAGCGCGCAACGAACTGTCCTTAAAACGTCTCAAAGCGCGCGCCAGCCGATATCACGGCGGAAGAAGCCTTCGGGCCACTCAATCGAATCAACTGCCGCATAAGCGCGTTGATGAGCGTCTGCTAAGCTTTCCCCGCGGGATGTGACGTTCAAAACCCGACCACCTGCCGCGATTGTCTGACCGTCTTTCTTAGCGGTGCCCGCATGAAAGACTACGTTGAAACTGTCATCGCTGAGCGCATCTAACCCATTGATAACAGAACCATTTTCATAAGCGCTGGGATAACCGTTTGCGGCCATGACCACGGTCATTGCGTGATCGTTCGCCCAATTTACTTGCGCATCGGCGAGAGACTCTTCCGCTGTTGCCAGAAGCAGATCCAAGATTTGGCCCCCTAGTCGCATCATCAAAACCTGACACTCAGGATCGCCAAAGCGTGCATTATATTCAACTAAACGCGGCGCGCCGTCTTTGATCATCAGCCCCGCGTAAAGGACGCCTTGATAGGGCGTGCCACGACGGGCCATCTCCGCCATGCATGGCTTAACAATTTCATCTAACGCGCGTTCAGCAATGGCCTCCGTGAGGACGGGTGCGGGGGAATAGGCCCCCATGCCACCCGTGTTTGGGCCTGTATCGCCTTCGCCCACACGCTTGTGATCTTGTGCGGTGCCGATGGGCAGAACGTTAATCCCATCACAAAGCACGAAGAAAGAGGCTTCTTCGCCCTCCATGAACTCTTCGATCACCACTTCCGCGCCTGCACCGCCAAATGCGCCACCGAACATGTCATCGACTGCCGCAAGTGCCTCGTCGAGGTCCATTGCGACGACAACGCCTTTGCCGGCTGCCAATCCGTCGGCCTTCACCACAATCGGTGCGCCATTTTTGAGGATATACGCCTTGGCGCTCTCGGCATCGGTGAAATGTCCATAGCCCGCAGTCGCGGCATTAGCCGCATCACAAATCTCTTTGGTAAAGGCCTTGGACGCCTCTAGTTGCGCCGCTTCTTTTGAGGGGCCAAAAACCAAGAAACCCGCATTAATTAGATCGTCGGATACGCCTGCAGCCAATGGCGCTTCTGGCCCGATAATCACGAAATCAACCGATTCATTTTGCGCAAATTCTATGACTGCTGCGCTGTCTTCAATGTCGAACGCGGCGCAGGTCGCAATCTTGGCAATGCCGGCATTTCCCGGGGCTACAATCAACTTGTCACACTTCGGATTTTGCATCACAGCCCAGGCCAGCGCATGTTCGCGCCCACCGCCACCCAAGATAAGAATATTCATTGTGCTCTCCTGTTTGCGATGCCTTGGCCTTCTGTCGCTCGCGTTCTAGTCTGGGCGCACCCGATGCACAAGCGAGGCCCTATGTCTGACCTGATCGATGATCCCCGCGAAGGGGCGAATGAGCCAGAATTTACTGTTTCAGAGATTTCGAGCGCGGTGAAACGCACGATTGAAGGTACTTTTGACCATGTGCGCATTCGTGGCGAGGTGGGGCGCGTGGTGCATGCGCGCTCTGGGCATTTGTATTTCGACATTAAGGATGATCGCTCTGTTCTGGGCTGCACCGCTTGGAAAGGGCAGGTCGCCAAGTTGACGGTGATGCCCGAAGAGGGAATGGAAATCATTGCGACTGGGCGTTTGACTACATTTCCGGGGCAATCCAAGTATCAGATGAATGTCCAAGACGTGGCCGTCGCGGGTGAAGGCGCGTTGATGGCGATGTTGGAAAAGCGCAAGAAAAAGCTGAAGGCCGAAGGGATCTTTGACCCCGAGCGCAAGCAAAACATCCCGTTTCTTCCGGAAGTGATCGGAGTTGTGACATCGCCTACCGGTGCGGTTATTCGTGACATCTTGCATCGTTTGCGGGATCGTTTTCCCCGCAAGGTTCTGATCTGGCCTGTTGCAGTGCAAGGCGAGCGTTGTGCGCCAGAAGTGACCCGCGCCATTGACGGCTTCAACGCGTTTACACCCGGCGGGGCTTTACCGCGACCTGATTTGATTATCGTGGCACGCGGCGGTGGCTCGATCGAGGATCTATGGGGGTTCAACGAAGAGATCGTCGCGCGCGCGGCCGCTGGCTCGGCCATTCCTTTGATCTCTGCGGTTGGGCATGAAACCGATACGACATTGATCGATTTCGCGTCCGATCACCGCGCACCGACCCCAACAGCGGCGGCTGAACGCGCGGTGCCTGTGCGCGCAGAATTGCTTGCGCGATTGGAAGAAACCGAAGGGCGTCGTATTTCTGCGATGCGGGCAGCGTTGAATCATCGCGGTGAAAAACTGCGCGATCTATCGCGCGCATTGCCACGCCGAGAAGCGTTGCTGGCGCACTCCCAACAGCGCCTTGATCTCGCCTCTGCGCGTTTGCCAAACGCGCTTATGGCGCGCATCAACTTGGGCCGCACGGGGCTTAGCCAGGCCTCCGGTGCGCTGCGGCCTTCGCTTTTGTCACGCAGTTTGGAGGCGTCGTCTGAGCGCGTGAAAGACCGTGCTGTGCGTCTTGCCCCTGCCTTGGAGCGTAAACGTACTACAGCAGCGATTGATCTTCAGAACCTGAGCAAGCGCTTTGATGCCACTAGGGTCGATGCACAAATTGAATTGCGTCGTCAAAAGCTTAGCGACGTGCTCCATCGTTTCAAACAAGCCGCACATGCACAACAAGATCAACAAACGCGCAAGTTGGACGCCTTAGATCGCCTGAGGTTAACGCTTGGGTATAAGGCGACGTTAGATCGCGGATATGCGGTTGTGCGCAGCGCTGATGGTGATGTTTTGACTACCCAAAAAGCGGCTAAGTCCCACGTAGCGCTCGATATCGAGTTTGCTGATGGCACGCTGAATATCGGCACAGGTCGCCCAGCCAAACCTGCTAAAACAGCAACAGTCAAAACTGATCCCAAAGACCAAGGGTCGCTCTTTTAGACGCCCACTTCTGGTCCTTTGCAATACATCGGATCGCTCGATTGTTCGGCCTCATAAAGCTCTGTGGTTTCGCCTGTGCCCAAAAACGTCGCGCGCAGGCCATTTTTGGTTGCTTCAAATTCCCAACATTGCGGGTCCGGGCGATCCTCGTAGACAAAACAGATGCTTTGCCCCAACGCATACCATTGGCCTGATTTGCAGTTGCCATCTAGGAAGGACCATTCGACGCGCCTGCCGGGCAAGTACCGTTCGGCCCCATAGGCTTCGCCGCCTTCATTAAAGTAAAGCGTCTTGCCATTGGTGTAAGCATCAAACGCATCGCCGGACAATGGGGCCGCGCCAAGCGGTGCGGCGCAAAGGCCTAAAATGAGGGTCACGGGGCTCAATCGCATACTGTGTCCTTTCGTTCCTCTTCAAAGCGTGCCGCAAAGTGCGGATAGTTTCAATCGTACAGCCCTTTCAAATCGCGCAATTCGTCTTTAGGTGAAGGGCATTAGCGGAGTTCTGCCCATGGCGTTTTTTAAGAAACTGAAAGATCGGTTGTTCAATTCATCCTCCAAACTTGAAAAGGGTTTGGATGCTATTGTCGACGATGGTGGCGAAGTGGATGAAAAAACGCCGGTAATTGAAGGCGCCCAAGATACAGTTGTGGCTGCCATCCCTGAAGTTATTCCAGAGCCAGAGCCAGAGCCAGAGCCAGAGCCAGAGCCAGAGCCAGAGCCAGAGCCTGCTGCGGTCATGCCGGCGCCTGAGATGGGCGCGCCGGAACCCGAGGTTGTCACGCCAGAACCAGAGCCCGAACCAAAACCTGTAGCCATCCCGTCACCTGAACCTGCCCCAAAGACAGGTTTCTTGGGCCGGATCATTGGACGCGCGGCCCCCAAGCAGGTGACGCGCCGTGTACTTGATGATGATATGTTGGAGCAGTTGGAAGAATTGCTCATCAGTTCCGACATGGGCGTCGATACGGCCCTTAGGGTCAGCGCGAACATGGCTGAGGGGCGCATGGGGCGTAAACTTTCAACGGAAGAGATCAAAGATCTACTCGCTGCCGAGATTGCCCGCATTATGGAACCCGTGGCAAAACCTCTGCCAATTTATCCGAAAAAACCACAGGTCGTCTTGGTGGTTGGCGTCAATGGGTCTGGAAAGACAACCACAATTGGCAAACTCGCCAGTCAGTTTAAAGCGTCGGGCAAAAACGTGGTCATCGCGGCGGGCGATACATTTCGCGCGGCTGCCGTGGAGCAGCTTCAAGTCTGGGGAACCCGCGCTGGAGTGCCGGTTCTGACAGCACCCGAAGGCTCTGATCCTGCCAGCCTCGCGTTTGATGCGATGGCGCAAGCAGAAGAAGACGGCGCCGACCTTTTGATGATCGACACCGCGGGCCGCTTGCAAAACCGGGCTGATCTCATGGAAGAACTCTCCAAGATCGTACGCGTGATCCAGAAAAAAGACCCAAGCGCGCCGCACAACACGCTCCTCGTGCTAGACGCAACCACAGGTCAAAACGCGTTGAACCAAGTGGAAACCTTCCAGAAACTCGCGGATGTGTCAGGCCTTGTGATGACCAAACTCGATGGCACTGCGAAAGGTGGTGTTCTTGTTGCGCTTGCCGACAAATTTGGCCTGCCCATTCACGCGATTGGTGTGGGTGAACAAATTGATGACCTTGATGCGTTCGATCCTGAAGACTTCGCAAACGCACTCACGGGTCGCACTCTTTGAACTTCATCTTGCCAAGTGAACTCCGGAGGAGACGCCCAAGGTGCGGCGGGGGCTGGCCCTAATGCCTGCTTCAATGACGCTCTCTGACTGGCTGATTTCGCTAGAAGGTACAGAGCATGGCCATACCGTCGCGCTCATACTCGCGCTGTTAGCCGCTTTCCTGCATGCAGTCTTCGGCGCTTTACAAAAAGGCCGTCACGATCCTTGGCTCAGCCGCGGCGCGATTGATGCAAGCTACGGGCTTATGGCCATGCCCGTCGCGCTGTTTGTGGTGCCATGGCCGGAGCCGCATATGTGGCCTGTTTTTGCAGGCGCCTTCATCATCCACCTTGGGTACAAATTGTTGCAAGCCTTTGCTTACACGAAAGGGGCCTACACCGTTGTCTACCCGGTCGTGCGTGGTACAGGGCCACTGTTTGCAGTGTTCGGCGCATATCTGATCTTCGGCGAAACTTTCAACATGCTTCAATGGCTGGGCGTTCTTATTCTGCTCAGCGGCATCTTCGGGCTGGCCGCGTACAACTATTTCTACCTCGTAACGGACCGCGCAACGCTTGTACCCGCACTCTGCCTTGCTTTTGCGACGGGCCTCTTCGTGGCGCTATACACAACTTATGACGCCTACGGCATTCGCGCGACGGCGGATCCGTTTACATTCCTTGCGTGGTTCTTCTTTATCGATAGTATCGCGATCCCTCCCATCGTCTATATGCACTACAAACGCATGCAAAACCCGCCAAGCCTGCCGCCACTAGCGCTTCGTGGTTTCATCGGTGGGTTGATCGCATTTGCGTCGTTCGGCTCAATCATGCTGGCCACACGTCTTGACAAGGTGGGCGAAGCCGCCATCTTGCGAGAAACATCAACAGTCTTTGCGGCCTTGATCGGTTGGTTGGTCTTGAAAGAGACCGTCGGTCCAAGACGGATCGCGCTTATGGCACTTATCGCGCTTGGCGCAGTGATCGTAGAATTTGCAGGCTAAACGCCAAGAAGGGGCCTGATATGGCTGACGAAAAAGACATCAACCCAATCCTGAAGCAAGTTCTAGAACTGGGGCCGACCTTGGTGTTCTTCCTGCTATATCTGCAGATGCGCGATAACACATACACATGGGCGGGGACGGAGTATTCGGGGTTCATCGTCGCCACTGTTGCTTTTGTTCCTGTCTTGCTGATCGCGATGGGTGCGCTTTGGTATCTGACCGGTAAGCTCAGCCGGATGCAGATTTTCACGGCCTTTATGGTCATCTTCTTCGGCGGGCTGACTGCTTATTTTAATGACGAACGCTTCTTCAAAATGAAGACAACGCTTGTTTATGGCTTCTTCGCTGTGATCCTCGGCGTGGGCCTTGTTCAGGGCAAAAGTTACCTCGCATACGTCCTCTCGGACGCATTGCCTATGGCGCATGAGGGGTGGATGATCCTGACGCGGCGCTTGACCATGATGTTTGGTATCCTGGCTATGGGCAATGAAGTTATCTGGCGGACAATGTCGACGGATGCGTGGGTCAAGATCGAGACCTTTGGCTTCCCGATACTACTATTCGGGTTCCTCTGGGTGCAGTTCGCAGCGCTGCACAAATATATGGAAACCGAAGACTAGGCCCAGAATACGAAGGCCTGTTGACGCTGCTGCGCAGCATCCTTAGAAACGGGACGTGGCGATTTGATACCGGATTGTGGGCCACGTTAAATATGCCGCTAAAAGGTCAATGCTCGGGATCCCCGTTTGCTTGACCGCAACGGGGTTTTTTCGTGGGGCAACGCCTTCGCGTATGGAGAACGACATGAGCAACGAGTGGAACACACGCACGAAATTGGTCCATAGCGGCAGCAAGCGCAGCCAGTGGAACGAAGTCAGCGAAGCGATCTTTCTGACCCAAGGCTTTGTCTACGATACGGCCGAGCAAGCAGAAGCGCGCTTTATTAAAGCAGAGCCGGATGAATACATCTATGCGCGCTACGGTAATCCCACCGTTGCGATGTTCGAAGAACGCATGGCCGCGATTGAAGGCTGCGAAGACGGTTTCGCCACGGCCTCTGGCATGGCTGCCGTGAATGGCGCGTTGATGGCGTTCTTGAGTGCAGGCGATCATGTGGTCGGCTCGCGCGCGCTTTTTGGGTCGTGTCTCTACATTCTGGATGAAGTCCTTCCGCGGATGGGGGTTGAGGTCACCTTGGTCGATGGCCGCGATCTTGACGCTTGGAAAGCCGCGATCCGCGCCGACACCAAGTTGGTATTTTTCGAGACGATCTCGAATCCGACCTTGGAGGTTATCGATGTCACATCCGTCAGTGCAATGGCGCATGAGGTTGGGGCCATTGTCGTGGCCGACAATGTGTTTGCCACGCCTGTGTATTCTCAGGTGATTGAGCAAGGCGTTGATATCGTGGTCTATTCCGCGACGAAACATATTGACGGACAAGGGCGCGCCCTTGGTGGGATCATCCTTGGATCGCACGAATTGATCCGTGGCAAGGTTGAGCCCTACATGAAGCACACAGGCGGTGCGATGAGCCCGTTTACCGCGTGGATTATGCTGAAAGGTCTAGAGACAATGGACCTGCGCGTGCGTGCCCAAAGCACGACAGCGGCAGCGCTTGCCGAGGCTTTGGACGGCCATCCCAAGCTCGCGCGTTTGATCTATCCCGGGCATGCCAGCCATCCGCAGAACGATCTTGTGATGCGTCAGATGGGGAACGGTGGCACGATGCTATCAATGGATGTGAAGGGTGGCAAAGAAGCCGCTTTTCGCGCGCTGAACGCACTGAAGATTGCATTGATATCCAACAATCTCGGTGATGCGAAAACTATCGCAACGCCACCTGCTGCGACAACGCATCAGCGTTTACCAGACGATCAAAAACAGTTGCTCGGGATCACGCCGGGTTTGATCCGTCTCAGCCTCGGCATCGAAGACAGCCAAGATGTGATCACGGATATTTTGCAGGCGCTAGAGCACGCATAGATTTAACGCTCTCAGCTTGTGTGCCCATAAAAGCCAAGCCGCTCTTCGTCTGTGAACATTGCGCCGGGTGTTTCGAAGTAAGTCAAAACACTGACCACGCGCGGGCGCTCGCCGATCGCTGGCGTTACGCAATGGGGCGTGTTCACGCCGCGAAATACATTCAAAGTTCCTGCCGCTGCATCAAGGGCTTGCACGTCGGGATCTTCACCGCGCACCAGTTTTTCGACACCGGCATGGTTGGGATCATCCGCGCTACGCAGATCGGTGCGGTACAGAAATGTGCTGCCCTTTATCGGGGCTTGCAGCAATAAGGTCGTCGTAAATTGGGACCGATCAAAGTGCCAGTTCAGCCCTTGCCCGTCGCGGTAGGCTATAACGTTCAAACCAGCGAGCGGATCAGCCATGGGGTAAAGTGCTGCGCGCCGCATGACTGCGGACAGAAAACTGACAAAGGGTTGCCAATCATAGATCTGGCGCACGGGCGTGTCGGAAACCTGATTGCTGCAAAGCGTAAGGTTGGACGTTGAGAACTCTGTGTAAAGCGGCGAATCTGCTGCGACATCGGGGATAGATTTTTTGAAATAAATGTTGTGTTTGCGCTCGTGGCGAAAGGCTTCTGTGTCGAACTTGGGAAGTACGTAGTCGAGCGTTCGCGCAATCGGAGCTGGGTGCATAAAGGCCTCAAGGTTGAACATACCGTCCGCTTTTAGATCCGCTTGGCAACGTTTTACAAGGTCTGCGTATGCCGCGCTGTCGGGCTGATCGAGCGGGTAACGCTCAAGATCAAGAATATCGTGCATCATGCAAACTCCTAAAGTCTCGGCACTCTCGCGAAGCGCTTAAGGTTAGGCAATACGCAAATCACTCCAAAACCTGTCGTGTTTGGCTGCATTGCCTTCGCGTTTTCGTGGGCTGCTTTCTTTATTGCATAGGAAACTGTGTAAAATCACATATATAAGGTGTGACACTGCTCTTGGGGGGCAAGAGATGAATATCCAGACTGACGTCAATGGCGACACCAAAACGGACACGAAAGACGCGAAAGCGGCGTTGGACGTATTGCTGGATTGGGCAAGTCGGGCCAGCTCAAAAGAGATCACAGCGCTTGATCCCCGTTTGCGCGAGCTTCTCGGTGAAAATGCGGGCCGTGAGCTGAACAATATCTACCCCGAAGACTTCAAAAGTGATGCCGCTTACAAAGCGACGCTGCCGGACCTGCAAAATGGGCCAAGTTCGCTTATTCGCGGTTCCAAGCAGCTTATCCAGCATGTTGGTATCTCAAATTTCCGCCTGCCGATCCGCTTTCACACCAAACACGGTGACGATTTGACGCTCGAAACATCTGTAACCGGTACAGTCAGCTTGGGCGCGGACAAGAAGGGCATCAACATGTCGCGTATCATGCGCACGTTCTATCGCCATGCGGAGCAAACCTTTAGCTTCGACGTGATCGAGGATGCGCTGGATGACTATAAATCCGATTTGGAAAGCTTTGATGCGCGACTTCAGATGCGGTTCTCGTTCCCTGTGAAAATCGAAAGTCTGCGTTCTGGTCTGACGGGCTATCAATATTATGATATCGCTTTGGAATTGGCGGAACAAAATGGTGTGCGTCAGAAATTCATGCATGTGGATTATGTGTATTCGTCTACGTGTCCTTGTTCGCTTGAGCTCAGTGAACATGCGCGTCGCGAGCGTGGGCAACTCGCAACACCGCATTCGCAACGCTCGGTTGCACGCATTTCTGTGGAGCTGATTGGCAAACAAATCCTATGGTTTGAGGATCTGATCGAGCACTGCCGCAAAGCCGTTCCGACGGAAACGCAAGTCATGGTGAAACGCGAGGACGAGCAAGCCTTCGCAGAGCTGAACGCCGCAAATCCGATTTTCGTGGAAGACGCCGCGCGTTTGTTTTGTGAGCAACTATTACAAGATAACCGTATCGGGGATTTCCGTGTTGTCGCCTCGCATCAAGAAAGCTTGCATAGCCACGATGCTGTCAGCGTATTGACCGAAGGGTCGAGTTTTGCGGCGACCAGCCTTGATCCCAAACTGTTCAGTACGCTTTTTCACGTTGGATAAGCTTTGCTGCGAGTGCATTGCTGCATTGCAGTATTAACAAAGATACTCAACTATCAATAACTTAGATCACGCCCTATATAATTCTCAACAGAGCTTATAACGATTGAGGTTTCACATGGCTGTTCTCGACTTTGGCGCAACAAGCGCATCTTCTCCCGCTTCTGCATCTTTCTTTAAGCGCGCCGGCGCACACATCATGGACGCGCTCACAAGCTTTGCACATGCACGTGCGCGTACTGCTGAATTGCAATATTACATGGACATGAGCGACGAACAGCTTGCGGCTAAAGGCTTGCGCCGTGATGAAATCGCGCAGCATGTTTTCCGCGACATGTTCATCTAAAAAAGTAATCACTGGAGCAATCCGCGCGGCCATGGTGCGCGCGGGTGCTTGACAGGGCAGGGGTGCTCGGCCAAGCCTGCGCTTTATGTTGGACCTGCGCCCAGTTGGATATGTGATCGGCCTTTTGGTCATGATGCTTGGGATGGCGATGCTGCTCCCTTTGCTCGTAGATCTGGCCGAAGCACGCGGGCATTGGCCTGCGTTTTTACAAAGCGCTCTGATCACCGGTCTTGTCGGTGGCCTTGTCGCACTTTCCTGCTCAAACGGTGTCAAAGAAGGTCTGAGCATTCAGCAAACCTTCTTGCTGACAACGGGCGTATGGCTCGCTTTGCCTGTGTTTGGCGCTTTGCCATTCATGTTTGGCGAGACAGAACTGCGCTTTGTGGATGCGTTTTTTGAGGCAATGTCGGGCCTTACCACAACCGGCTCTACAGTTATTTCTGGTCTTGATGAATTGCCCAAGGGCCTGCTTCTTTGGCGCGGTTTGATGCAGTGGCTAGGCGGTGTTGGTATCATTGTTGTAGCGATGGTGTTCCTGCCCGAGTTACGCGTCGGTGGTATGCAAATCTTCCGTGTGGAAGGCTTTGATACTATGGGAAAAATCCTGCCGCGCGCCACAGCGATTGCCTCGCAAATTTCCTACATCTACGTCGGCATTTCTCTCGTTTGTGCGGTGACCTACATGCTTCTCGGCATGAATGCGTTTGATGCCAGCGTTCATGCGATGACCACGGTCGCGACGGGGGGCTTTGCAAATTATGATGCCTCTTTCGGGCCGTTCTCGGGATCCATCGAATATGCGGCGGCGCTGTTTATGGTGCTCGCAGCACTGCCGTTCGTGCGGTATGTGCAATTGCTCAACGGCAATCAAACCGCCGTCTTCAAAGACGCCCAAGTACGTGGTTTCATGATGACCATCGCTTTCTTAGTGGTGCTCTGCGCGGCGGTGCTCGCTCTTGGTCAAGATCGTGCGTTCGAGCCTGCATTCAGGCGTGCGCTGTTTAACATCGTCTCTATCGTTTCGGGCACGGGCTACGCGAGCGCGGATTACATGCTTTGGGGGCCGTTCTTAATCTCGCTCTTCTTTTTCGCTGGTCTCATTGGCGGTTGCGCTGGATCGACGGCCTGTTCGGTGAAGATCTTTCGCTACCAGCTTTTGTTTGCATCAATCCGCACACAAATGCGCCGGATCCATTCGCCAAACGGCGTGTTCTCGCCCCGATATGAGGGCCGCACGGTCAGTGAAGACGTCCTAAGCTCCGTCATGTCATTTTTCGTTTTCTTTGTGGTGACACTTGGACTTTTGGCCGTCGCCCTAAGCATGACGGGCCTTGATTTGGTCACTGCCTTGTCCGGCGCGTCAGCGGCTTTGGCGAACATTGGCCCCGGTTTAGGGCCAGAAATTGGACCAGCAGGCAACTACGGCGGCCTGAACGACGCCGCGAAATGGCTTTTGGCGTTTGGCATGTTGATCGGGCGTTTAGAATTACTGGCGGTCTACGCCATCCTCACAGTTGGATTTTGGAGAGGCTGATATGCCACAAAGACCTCTAGGTGCCCAGATTTCGCACATGCTAAAAGCGCGCGGCGTGGATGTGATTTTCGGCATTCCCGGCGTGCATAATGTCGAAATGTATCGCGGTATCGAAGAGGCGGGCATCACCCATATCCTTGCGCGCCACGAGCAGGGTGCGGGCTTTATGGCAGATGGCTATGCGCGCGCGACAGGTAAGGCGGGTGTCGCCTATGTGATCACCGGGCCGGGTCTGTGCAACACGATGACGCCATTGGGGCAGGCCTATTCAGACGGCGTGCCGGTACTGGCGATTTCGTCTTGTTTGGATGAAACATCCGCGACACGCGGGCAATTGCACCAGATGTTGGATCAAGCGGGGGCCGCGCGTACGGTTTGTGAGTGGTCCGAAGAGGCGCGCTCCGCCTCCGCTGCGTATCACCTGATTGATCGTGCGTTCACAGAGTTTGCGACAGCGCGCCCGCGTTCCAAACACATTCAGGTGCCGATTGCTTTGGCGGGCAGCCTCGCCGATGATGCGCCTTCGATATTACCGAGACCTGCAAAACCGCAGCCCCCTCAGACGCAATTGACGCAAGCGATTACTATGATCCTAGCAGCGCAAAAACCGATCTTCGTGTTTGGCGGTGGTGCGGTTGCAGGCGCGGATGTGGTGGGCAATTTGCTGTGTATGACGGGCGCTGCGAGTTTCACGACATATGCGGGGCGCGGGGTCGTGCCAGTTGGAGCCCCTTTGGATTTTGGCAGCACCTTAGCACGTTCGGATAGCGCTGCAGTGTTCGCGCAAGCAGATCTCGTGATCGCCGTTGGCACAGAGCTTGCGGAAGTGGATCTATGGCGCAGCGATCTTGGACATAATTGCCCGATGATCCGCGTTGATCTGGACCCGAGCGTTTTGGTGCAAGGCAAGGCAGATGACCTGTTGATCCAAGGCGATGCAGAAGCATTTTTACGCGCTTTGGCAATTTCAATCCCTGCACGTGTGGATAATCGCGATCCGTGTTGGGACGCGGATGTAGTGACTTCTGCCCGTGCGCGTTGGCGTGCGGAAACTGATGCGGAGCGGCCGGGTATTGTGCCAATCTGCGACGCACTTAAAGATGCGCTGCCAGAAGAAACGATGTTCTTTTCAGATATGACCCAATTTGCCTATGTGGCCAAAGAAATATGGGACATGCCAAAGCCCGCGCATTGGCATCACCCCTTTGGATTCGGCACGCTTGGCTATGCATTGCCCGCTGCGATTGGTGGCAAGATTGGGGGCGGGGATCAACCCGTTGTGGCAATCGCGGGGGACTATGGGTTCCAGTACACGTTGCAAGAATTGGGGGTCGCGGTCGAGCTTGGGCTGAGTTTGCCGATTATTTTGTGGGACAATGGCAAGCTGAAAGAGATTGAGGATAGTATGGTGCGCAGTCAGATTGCTCCCAACGCGGTCGTCGCGCGCAATCCTGACTTTTGCAAATTGGCGGAAGCCTACGGAGCTGCAAGCGCGCGCCCCGCAAATCTAGCCGAATTGTCAGAGGTCATGAAAAAAGCGCTGGCCCAACGCGGACCAACGCTTGTTCATGTGACGCCAGAAATTTTGGGCGGCTGAAGCTACTCCCAGCAGCTGACCAAGACGGTCATGTCTGCTGCAAGGCTCGCCAAATCTTCCGTGGGCAGTGCAACACTTTGAGTGGCTTCAGCCGTCTCAACGCCCGCATCTGACAGCATTACGGCGATCACGCTGTTGGGGACAGAAAAACCAACGCCCGCTGGCAATGCGCGGCTTTTCATTTCTTTGGGGGCGAGCATGCCGATGATTGCGCCTGCGGTATCCAGCACTGGACCGCCAACATCACCTGACATCGCTTCCATTTCAAGGCGATTAAGGGTGGTTTCCCCGCCGAGTCCACGTAGATCTGCTAGCCTGCCGAAGGTTAGCGTGGGTGCATTCAAAGCGCCCTCAAACGGGTAGCCTGCAACCGCGACCTCGGTTTTCAAGCGTGGCTGACCATTTCGAAAATTCGCGATGCCTGCTGGCGCAAGCATTTCGTCGGGGCGCAATAGTGCCAAGCCATTGGCATCGTCCGTTGCGCTGATTTGCGCGTCATAGTCGCCTTCTATGGTGATCCGATTGCATGATTGCACTGCATCCAAGGAGGTCAAAGTCGCCCCGTTGGAGGACACGTAAAAGCCGCTGCGTGACAGCTTGGGTGTGCGTATCTTCAAGCCTGAAACCAGATCAATCGCCTGCAACTCATCCATGCCCGCGGTCGGGTCCAGAACGCCCTCAAGACGGGTGAAATTGATCTGCATTTCCCTCAAAAGACGCGTGCGTCGCTCTTCATCACCAGTAGGCCAGATCAGCATGAAGCCTTTGACGTGACCGTCTTTCAAGCTCGCCTCTGTGTGGGAGATAAAGCTGTCGTTCTCGCCAATCAGCGCAAAGTCGTTTTTGTTGCGTTTGCGTTCGCCATCAAGGGGTACGGTTTCGAGTGTTTGTAGGATATCATACAGACCGAACAGCGTGTTTTGATCACCTGTTTGGCTGATTAGGATGACTTTCGCACCTTCCACAAAGCCAGTACCCTCATAATGGGAGAAGGGCGACTCATAACGATCAAACGTGACCGCGCTCGTGGGCAAGGCAATTTCGATACCCGCATCCGTGTCCTCGACAAAACGTAGATCCAAACTATCCAACACAGCATTATACTGCTGGAACAATACAAGCCGTTGTTTCGTGGTCAGAATACCAGTTTTTTCAAAGTTATTCGACTCTTGCCACGCGGCCATGGAATTTCGCGTGCCACGCCCGAAAGAACCATCAATTGCAGCGTTGTAAAACCCAGCCCATTGCAAAGCGATCTGGAGGTTTTTCTTCGCATCACGCGACAGGGCCGCTTCGCTTACGCGGGCCTCGCGGGGTGTTTCGTCTGACACTTCTGGTTTCTGCGCGGGGGCAGGAGCTTCTACGACTGTTTCAGCCTCGCTGGAGAGGGCTGGTGCCAAAGGCGTGACATTCAAAAGATTCGCACCGACGGGCCAGAATTGCTGACGAAATGCAGCGGAGAAAGCGATGAAACTATCACGTGGAATGCGGCCTTCATCGCGGTAATTGCGCAAGACCGATGCCGCGTCTTCTGGTGAATACGGCCCAAGCGCGACGGCGTACCATCCACCGCCGAGCGAGAAGCCGTTCACATCAGGCAGTGCTGCTGCAAAAGAGCGCGCGCGGCTTTCCGCAGCATTCAAGCTCGGTTGTGCTTCAATCTGCACCCATGCGGCGTCTTGCGCATAGGCGGAGCGCAGGGCTGCGAAAAAGATCAAAACGAAAGAAAGAAAAATGCGCTTCATGGAAGTAGCCTCGTAAAACGAACTGCTGGACATGGTTTTTGAATTCACGTGTGTATCGTTCTGCCTTAGGGGCAGATTAAGCGTGGTTTTCGGCAATTTTTAACGAATAGTCCACAGGATATGCACAACATTCTCATGAAAAACACCGTATGTTGATTGATTGACCCTCGCGGATGCAGAGGCTAATCAATCCCAAAGGCGCGCGGTGCGTGCGATCTATCTGGCGGCGACTGTGATGAATTCAGAAAAACCTAAATCATTTCAAGATATTATCTTGCGTTTGCAGTCCTATTGGGCCACGCAAGGCTGTGCTGTGATGCAGCCCTATGATATGGAAGTTGGTGCAGGCACCTTTCATCCGGCTACAACGCTACGCTCGCTTGGCTCGAAACCCTGGGCAGCGGCCTATGTTCAGCCTTCGCGTCGCCCCACGGATGGGCGCTATGGCGAGAACCCGAACCGTTTGCAGCATTACTATCAGTACCAGGTCGTGATCAAACCCAGCCCGCCCGATCTTCAGGCGCTGTACCTCGGTTCGCTTGAGGCCATCGGCGTGGATATGGAGATGCATGACCTCCGCTTTGTGGAGGATGATTGGGAAAGTCCGACGCTTGGCGCGTGGGGGCTTGGCTGGGAAGTCTGGTGTGATGGTATGGAAGTCAGCCAGTTCACCTATTTTCAACAGGTAGGCGGGCATGATTGCGCGCCTGTCGCGGGGGAGTTGACGTACGGTCTCGAGCGCCTGGCGATGTATATTCTGAACTGCGATCACGTGATGGACATGCCCTATAATGATCCGCAATCGCCGATTCCGCTGAGCTATGGCGACGTGTTCAAGCAGACCGAAGAAGAATACGCGCGTTGGAATTTTGATGTGGCCAACACCGATGTGTTGTTGCGCCATTTTGAAGAGGCCGAAGCCGAATGCGCCAATATTCTGGATCAGGCGCATGACGATCCAAAGACCGGCAAACGTATTATCATGGCGCATCCCGCCTACGATCAATGCATCAAGGCGAGCCATATTTTCAACCTGCTTGACGCGCGCGGGGTGATTTCTGTCACTGAACGCCAAGCCTATATCGGTCGCGTGCGCACATTAGCGAAAGCCTGTGCCGATGCCTTTGTGCAAACCAGTGCGGGTGGTCACGTTCAATGAGACTGGGCCAATTTCTAGCGGGGTTCACCGTGTTTTCAGCGCTTTTGGCCGGTGGGGCCATGTATTATTTGCAGGTCTACGCTTTTTACGAAGAGGTCTCTGCGCAAGGCGAAGACATACGAATCGTGTCGTTGATGTCGGGCGAGCCCGAGCCGATTTTGTTCGAGAATTTCCAAGCGATTGACGGCAGCAGCTCGCCCATTCGCTACCGCGCGTGCTTTACCACAGAAATGAGCCACGCATTGCTAACCGAAACCTATGTCGCGTTCGAGAAGGCGGAACCGCGCAATGCGCCGGGTTGGTTTGACTGCTTTGACGCGGAAGCGATTGGTGCAGAATTAGAAGCGGGGACTGCGCTTACGTTCCTGTCGCAAAAGAACTTCGCTTACGGCGTCGACCGCGTTGTCGCCATCACCGAAGACGGTCGCGGCTACGTCTGGCACGAACTCAATGATTGCGGTGCGAAAGCCTATGATGGCTCGCCCACGGGGGAGGCCTGCCCACCTCGTGAAGACGTCGAAGGACAAAACTAATGCCTGATCTCCTGATTGAACTGTTCTCCGAAGAAATCCCCGCACGCATGCAAGGCCGCGCTGCGGATGATCTGAAAAAACTGATGACGGATGGCATGGTTGAGGCGGGTTTGACCTATGCCTCTGCCGCTGCATTTTCGACGCCGCGGCGTTTGTGCCTGACGGTTGAGGGTCTGCTAGCAGAAAGCCCAACCGTGCGTGAAGAGCGCAAAGGTCCCAAAGTCGGCGCACCTGACAAAGCGATTGAAGGGTTCCTGCGTGGTGCAGGTCTCACCCGTGACCAATTGGAAGAGCGCGACACATCCAAAGGTGCGGTCTACTTCGCGAGCTTTGAAAAGCAGGGCCGCCCCGCGCCTGAGATCATCGCTGAGGTGCTGGAACAAACGATCCGCACTTTCCCATGGCCTAAATCCATGCGCTGGGGTACTGGATCATTGCGTTGGGTGCGTCCTTTGCATTCGATCCTTTGCGTGCTTAGTGACGAAGCGAGCAGCGAAGTTGTGCCTTTGGATGTAGACGGGATCACCTCTGGAAAGGCGACATATGGCCATCGTTTCATGGCCCCAAATCAGATAACTGTGAATGGTTTCGAGGATTATGAGGCGCAGCTTAAGCGTGCTTTCGTCGTTCTGAACGCTGGTGAGCGCGCGGATGCAATTTGGGAAGACGCGAAAAACCAAGCCTTCGCCAATGGCTTGGAAGTTGTTGAAGATGCAGGGCTTTTGCGCGAAGTCGCAGGGTTGGTGGAATGGCCTGTTGTATTGATGGGTGAGATCGCCGAAGATTTCTTAGGCTTGCCGCCAGAAGTGTTGCAGACCTCCATGAAAGAACATCAGAAGTTTTTCTCTGTAAAGAACGCCAAAACAGGTCGGATTGAACGCTTTATAACCGTCGCCAACCGCGAAACCGTCGATAATGGTGCAACGATCCTTGCGGGTAACCAAAAGGTCCTGTTCGCGCGCTTGTCTGATGCCAAATTCTTCTGGGAAAACGATTTGCGAGTGGCGACATCCGACATGGCGTCGTGGACGGCTGCGCTCTCTAACGTGACCTTCCACAACAAACTTGGCACGCAGGCAGAACGGATTGAACGTATCGCCGCTTTGGCGCGTGAGTTGGCCCCCGTCGTGGGTGCGGACGCGGATGAAGCTGAGCGCGCGGCGAAGCTTGCCAAGGCTGACTTGAGCTCTGAAATGGTCTATGAATTCCCTGAATTGCAGGGCTTGATGGGTCGTTATTATGCTGAAGCCGCTGGTGAAACTGCGGCAGTGGCGGCCGCGGCTGAAGAGCATTACGCGCCTTTGGGCCCATCCGATGCGGTGCCGACAGCGCCTGTGTCCGTGGCTGTGTCCTTGGCGGATAAGATCGACACGCTTACGGGTTTCTGGGCGATTGATGAGAAGCCTACGGGATCTAAGGATCCGTTTGCTTTGAGACGGGCTGCGCTTGGGATTATTCGCTTGGTGCTAGAGAATGATCTAACAATTAGAAGTAAGCCTTTGTTCACAAAGGCAGATATGCGTGCCGATTCTGACGACCTTCTCTCTTTCTTTCATGACCGTCTCAAAGTTTATTTGCGCGACCAAGGTGTGCGACATGATGTGATCGATGCGTGCATCGCGATGGAGGGCAATGATGATCTCGCTTTGCTCGTCAAACGCGCGGTTGCTTTGGAAGCATTCTTGAAAACCGAAGACGGCACCAACTTGCTGCAAGGATTTAAACGCGCCAACAACATTCTGTCTAAAGAAGAAGACAAGGACGGCGTCGAATATTCCTACGGCGGTGATGTTAAATTCGCGGAAACCGAAGAAGAACGCGCGCTTTTCGCGGCGCTTACGGCGGAAGGGCCTGCGATTGAAACAGCCCTAAAGGCTGAGGATTTCGCGGGGGCTATGAGCGGCATGGCAGGTCTGCGCGCCCCGATTGATGCGTTCTTTGAAGCGGTGCAAGTGAATAGCGACAATCAGACTGTGCGTCGTAATCGTCTGAACTTGCTCAGTGATATTCGCAAACTTGTCGGCTCTGTCGCTGATTTGTCGCGGGTTGAGGGATAAAGGCAGCGCTTGCGTGAACTGAATTGAGGTCTATGCTGCGCGCAACCGTTAAGAGGATGCCGCAGTGCAGAATAATCCGCATACGACGTTGATCACCGCAACAGCGCCCGTGTCGCCCGACACGCACGGCGGGCGCACGAAGTGTTTGCAGCGTTTGGTTCGTTTGGATCTGCCTGTGCCGCGCACTGTGGGTTTGTCGTTTGAGGCGGTCCACAATATCGCGCGCGGCGACATGCCGGATATGCCGCTGCTCTTGTCGCCTTTTGAAGCGGGCGAAATGCTTTGTGTGCGACCATCGTCAGAAGATCCCGATTGGGGTGGTCCAAGCGCCATTTTGAACATCGGTATGAACGAAGCGCGCTTTGATGATTTCGCGAAACGTTTGGGGAAAGACGTGGCCGCGTCGCTTTATGCGCGGTTTGTTCATTCTTATTCCATACAGGTGGCGCGTCTTGATCCAGATGTATTTGACGAAATCGGCGCAGAGGGCGAAGCGTCGTTGAGCGCGGCTTTGCGCGCCTATGAAGAGGAAACCGACGAACCTTTCCCGCAAGATCCTGAGGCGCAATTGGCGGAAGTTCTACGCTCTATGGCGCGCGCGTGGGACGGCACATCTGCGCGCTTGTTGCGTCAGGCGAAGGGCGCGCCTGCGGATGCGGGGCTTGGGCTTGTTGTACAATCCATGGCGCTTGGGTTTGGTAAGGGCGAATGTGGGTCTGGTGTTTTGCAACTGATTGATCGCGAGACTGGCTTGGAGCAGTTGACAGGCCGCTACTTGAGCCAGAGCCAAGGGCGTGACGCGCTAGAGAGCGGCACAAAAGCGCTGTTTTTGGAGCGGGATGCGCGTGGGCCTTCCTTGGAGGAGCTTGCGCCAGAGGCCTTTGCGAGTTTGATCGAATATGCGCGTTTGATGCGCCAGAAGTTGCGTGAAGAAATGCAGGTCGAGTTCGTGATCGAAGACGGGCGGGTGCATTTGTTAGATGGCGTTCGGGTTTCTCGGACCAGCCGCGCCGCTGTCAGAAGTGCGGTGCGTTTGGCCCAAGACGGGATAATCTCGCAGCAAGAAGCCTTGATGCGCGTGCCGCCATCCGCGCTGAATGAATTGTTGCACCGTCAAGTAGATCGCAGTGTTGCCTCTGATGTCATGGGGCGCGGCGTTGCGGCAAGTCCTGGCGCGGCTACAGGGCGGATCGTATTTTCCGCGGCGGATGCGCAGGCTTGTGCTGCGCGAGAGGAGGCGTGCGTTTTGGTGCGCCGAGAGACATCGCCCGAAGATATTCGCGGCATGCACGCGGCCAATGCGATTTTGACAGAGCGCGGCGGCATGACCTCGCATGCGGCGGTTATCGGGCGTGGCATCGGGTTGCCTTGCGTGGTTGGTGCGACCGAGATGAGATTCCAATTGAGAAAGAAACTGCTGACGTCTCCCGATGGTCGTGTGTTCAAAGAGGGCGATGTCATCACGATCGATGGCACGCACGGCGAGGTTTTGGCTGGTGCCGTCTCCATGCAGGAAGCAACGTTGGATGATGCGTTTCAAACCTTGCTCACATGGTCGGATGCGGAGCGTGATATCGGTATTCGGGCGAATGCAGACACGCCTGCCGACGCGCAAACTGCGAAAATGTTCCAAGCGCAGGGCATCGGCCTGTGCCGCACTGAGCATATGTTCTTTGAAGATGATCGCCTTACGGTCATGCGCGAAATGATCTTTGCGGAGAACAGCGAAGATCGACGTGCCGCATTGGAGCGCTTGTTGCCGGTACAACGCGCCGATTTCACTGAACTGTTCCGAACTATGGCGGGCATGCCGGTGTGCATTCGCCTGCTTGATCCACCTTTGCACGAGTTTCTGCCCTCCGATCACGCTGGCCATCGTGCTTTGGCCGAAGCGCTTGATATTCCGCTCGCGGATGTTACTCGGCGGGTCGAAGCGATGGGGGAGTACAACCCTATGCTGGGCCTGCGCGGCGTGCGTCTAGGCATCACGGTGCCCGAAATTTACGACATGCAAGTGCGCGCGATCTTTGAGGCGGCGATTGATGTCTCTAAGGAGGGCATGCCGATTGTCCCCGAAATTATGATCCCCTTGGTGTCGGCCAAACGAGAAGTCGAACTCGTGAAGATGCGCGTTGATATTGTCGCGGCGGCTGTGAAGGCCGAAACAGGGGCGGAGTTCGAATACCAGTTGGGCGTCATGGTCGAAACCCCGCGTGCGGCTTTGCGCGCGGAGGATATTGCTGAAAACGTCTCGTTCTTGAGCTTTGGCACCAACGATTTGACCCAAATGACATACGGTTTGTCACGCGATGATGCGGGCCGCTTTATGACCGAGTATGTGCGCCAAGGCGTGTTTGAGGAAGATCCGTTCCACACATTGGATGTGGATGGCGTCGGCGAATTGCTTATTCTCGGGGCCAAACGTGGACGCGCGGCGCGCCCCGCTTTGACATTGTCTATGTGTGGAGAGCACGGGGGCAACACCGAATCGATTGCCTTCTGTAGGGCCGCCGGATTTGACTATGTGTCGTGTTCACCGTTTCGGGTGCCTGTTGCAAGATTAGCAGCAGCGCAATTGGCGATTTTGGACCACTTACAGTAGTGCGCTAAGATTTCGCCACAAGATGTTGAAAAGTTGGCCTTCTTTTTTCTGCCGTTCCGGGCGATGCAACGTCGTGAGTTGGCGTGGGGTGGATTTTTTGCCTTTTGGTGATAACTAACCCAGGACTGAAACAGCACCTGTGAGCCTGATGCGTACGACCTTGATCGCTTGTCTTTTGACCCTTTTCGCACTGCCCGCCTCAGCAGAAGCGTTGTCGGGTGAATTGTCTTCAATGATCAAACGCGATGAAACAGCACTCGCGCGTTTGTCGCAGTCACGCGTTGATGCCTTGTTTAGACGTGTGAGCACGGGCAGTATCGGATCTGTCGAATATACGCGCAGCTTTCTGGACGCCTTACCCGCTGCTAAAGGGGGCAAACACCTGACATGCCTGTCTGAAGCGCTTTATTTTGAAGCGCGTGGTGAGTCGGTAAAGGGGCAATTTGCGGTTGCCGAAGTCATAATGAATCGCGTTGATGATCGTCGTTATCCTGACACGGTGTGCAGCGTCATCAACCAAGGCACGGGCCGTAAGTATGCGTGCCAATTTACTTATACTTGCGATGGTCGTGCAGAGATCATCAAAGAAAAAGCCGCTTACGTGCGCCTGCGCAAAATCGCGAAACTCATGCTGTCTGATATGCCCAAGCCGCTGACCAAAGGTGCCACTCATTATCACACTAAAGCGGTGCGCCCGAAGTGGAGCCGCGTTTTCCCACGGACCGCAACAATTGGGGTTCATCATTTCTATCGTGAACCATCGCGTGTGAGCCGCAACTAGCACTTTACAATTTGAGAAAAACACCTGGGCGCATATGAGTGCGGCTAGGTTAGGCCTCTTGCGGCCAATGAAACGGAGCGTCTCAAGTGAACGACGAGATTAAACAGGCTTTTGAACATCCAAGCGCGCGCTCGCGCGCCAGCGAACCGGATGCTATGCTTGATCGCATTTCACTGCGAGATCACATTGTTTCTGTCGAAATCGGCGCGTTTCAGGCGGAACGCGATATGACGCAGCGGCTTAGCTTTAATGTTGTGGTTGAAGTGCGCCATGTAACTGAAGACCTTGGCGACGACGTGGATCTTATCCTGTCTTATGACAGTGTCACAGAAGCGATTAACATAGAACTCGCAGCGGAGCGTTTGAATTTACTCGAAACGCTGGCCGAACGGATCGCGGATCGCATCTTGAGAGAGCCCCAAGCACAGCGCGTGTTCCTGCGCATCGAAAAGCTGGATCGTGGTGGCGGGGCGCTCGGTGTTGAAATTGTCCGACAGTTGTCAGATGTGGCGCAATCTACGATCCCAGACAATGCGCCTGACCCTGCACGAATTGTCCATCTGAGCGCGGTTGCTTTGGAAAGTGTGCACTTGGGTCATTGGGTGGATCAATTGAGCGCGATGGACGCCCCTTTGATTTTTACGGTGGCTGGGGATGACAAGATTACGGATGTAGGGGCCGAAACGGCACAAGCTCATGTTGACTTGTTAGCGATTGAGCAGAAAGCGTGGGCTTTCGCGGCGCAAGAACCACGCTGCGCCGTCGTCGAAACCCGAACAGAGCTGGACTGGGCTATGAAAAACGACCAAACCTGCGTTTGGGCTCCACGAAAGTTCGTGATGGATGCGGTGGAAAGCCCGATTTCACTGATCAACAGCCCAATAGTTTTGGCGGATTGGTTGGCCACTCAGATTGGTGCGCTGGAAGTGTTGGTGATTGGCGAAGACCTGCCGAACGGTATGAAAACTGCTTGTCGGAGCATCCCTGTTGGGCGCAAAGATATCAGCGCGGCCTAAAACTGCCCAATTCAGAATACGGATCATTATATGACGGACTATTTTAGGCCACTCGCCCAGATGGGAGACGCGCGTCCAAGTGATGCGGTACCTTTGGCTGGGACTCGCAATTGGTTCACCCATGTTGAGCGTTTGAGCCGCACAGATGCGCCCCAAATTATTCCCGTATTAGAGACCCCGCAGGCGTGGCGAGATCTTGTGGGCGCTCCAAGACACTCTATTGCGGGCCTCGATTTCGCCAATCCGGTCATCATGGGCATCCTGAACGTGACGCCTGATAGTTTTTCGGATGGTGGCGCGCATAATGCGCCCGCAAAAGCGGTGCGCGCGGCACTCAAGATGCAAAACGAAGGCGCGCATTTGATCGATATAGGCGGTGAAAGTACACGGCCCGGTGCCTTGGAAGTACCTTATGAGGCAGAAATTGCACGCACGGTTCCCGTTATTGAAGCGATCCGCAAAACGCTTGGTATGCCGATGTCGATTGATACGCGCAAAGCCCGTGTTGCCGATGCAGCGCTGGCTGCAGGTGTAAATATCGTGAATGATGTTTCTGGCTTCAAGTTTGATCCCGGCCTTGGACCCTTGTGCGCCAAATACGCTGCACCTGTGTGTTTGATGCATGCACAAGGCTTGCCAGAAACCATGCAAGATGCACCGCACTATGATGATGTGCTTTTGGATGTGTTTGATGTTTTGGCGGAGCAAATCGAAGTTGCGATGGGTTTTGGTTTATCGCGCAATCAGATCATTGTGGATCCGGGCCTTGGGTTTGGAAAAACCCAAGGTCACAACCTTGCGCTTATTCGTGGATTATCGCTGTTTCATGGCTTAGGATGTGCAGTGATGCTTGGCGCGTCGCGCAAAGGATTTATCCGCGACATCGGACAAGCGCCCATAGCAGAAGATCGCGCGCCTGGTTCGATTGCAGTTGGTCTGGCTGCGGTTCAACAAGGTGTTCACATTTTGAGAGTGCACGATATTTCGCAAACTCGACAAGCACTGGCCTTATTTCAGGCCGCGACGACAGGATTAGATTAATGAGCAGAAAACTATTTGGCACAGATGGCGTACGCGGCAAAGCCAACACCTATCCCATGACCGCAGAAATGGCGCTGCGTATTGGCGCAGCGGCGGGCATTTACTTTCGCCGCAACCATTCCAAAGTACACCGTGTCGTTATCGGCAAAGACACCCGCCGTTCTGGTTATATGCTCGAAAGTGCGCTAACGGCGGGCTTAACATCGACGGGGATGAGCGTGTTTTTGATGGGCCCAATCCCGACCCCAGCGGTTGGCATGTTGACGCCCTCAATGCGTGCGGATTTGGGGATCATGATTTCGGCCAGCCACAATCCCCATGAAGACAACGGCATCAAGTTTTTTGGCCCCGATGGTTACAAACTTTCGGACGAAGCAGAAATGGAGATTGAAGCGCTCGTCGCTTCTGGTGGGGACTTGGTTGAGCCGATGAAAATTGGCCGTACGCGTCATATTTATGATGGCCGCTCTCGCTACAATGAGCGCGTCAAAGCGGCGTTCCCAAGTAATCTTTCGCTGGGTGGTTTGAAAGTTGTCATTGATTGCGCGAATGGTGCGGCCTACCGCGCAGCGCCCGAAGTGCTTTGGGAACTTGGCGCAGAGGTGATCCCTGTCGGGGTGTCACCAAACGGCTATAATATCAACGATAATTGTGGCTCGACCATGCCGATGACTGCCTCTGAGACCGTGATCGCGCATGGTGCCCATGTTGGGATATGTCTGGATGGTGATGCTGATCGTTGCATCATTCTGGACGAGACCGGAAAAGTCGCAGATGGCGATCAATTTATGGGGCTTATTGCGGGGCGCTGGGCACAAGAGGGACGTCTCAAGGGCGATACTTTAGTTGCGACCGTTATGTCCAATCTCGGACTAGAGCGGCACCTTGAAAGTAAGGGTTTGACACTTGCTCGTACAGGCGTGGGCGATCGTTATGTCGTTGAAGAGATGCGTAAAAATGACTTTAATCTAGGCGGCGAACAGTCGGGTCACATCGTGATGACAGATTATGCGACGACAGGTGACGGGCTTATGGCGGGTTTGCAGTTCTTGGGGGAGTTAGCCCGCACGGGGCGCAAAGCGTCCGAGCTGATTTCCGTTTTTGAACCTGTGCCCCAGATGCTCCAGAACGTGCGATATGCAGCGGGTCAGATCCCTTTGGAGGACAGCAAAGTGCAGTCTGTCATTGTCGGGGCTGAAAAAGATCTTAGCGGCAAAGGTCGCTTGCTTATTCGTAAATCAGGAACTGAGCCGCTGATCCGTGTGATGGCGGAATGCGAGGATCCTGATTTACTGAACGAAGTGGTCGAGCGGATCGTTGGCGAAGTGGCGCGTGCGACGGCCTAGCGTCTCAGTGCTGCCAATATCGCGCGACTTTGACTGACGAAAATGCCTAGAAGGACCAGTGCCAGAGCTGTAAAGAGCTGCGCTGGCAAGTCCTCACCCATCAACGTGATCCCGAAGATGACAGACCAGATTGGCACCATATAGCTGGTGATATTCATAAAAAGTGACCCTGCCGTGGTGATCACTCGCACGCGGATGATCGCGCCAATTGCGGTTGGTAGGAGAGCCGCGTAAATCAATGCGGATGTTGGGGTAAATGGGAGAGTGTTCGGCAAAGGCTCTGTAAGCAACGCAAAAGGCACCGTGATTGCTGCGGCAATAGTCATCGTTCCCGCAGCAAATGCAATCGGTGGCATCTTTGGCGCGCGACGTGTCAGGACAGAGCCGACCGCATACCCGCAAGCACAGACGATACAAGCGATGCGACCCCACAAGACGAGATCGCTTTCGCTTGATGAAAAAGCTCCGGGTCCGACGAGGACGATTAGCCCGACAAAGCCGATGATCATGCCAATCACACGGCGAGGTCCGATGCCTTCTTCGGGTGAAAAGATATAGACCAGAGGGAGCACTAAGATCGGCACCGTGCTCATCGCGACGCCAGCAAAGGCGGAAGGCACATGTTGTTGGCCCCATGAGAGCATGGAAAGCGGAATCGCCAAAGCGATTGTTCCAATCAAGCTTATGAACAGCCATCCACGTTTTCCGGCGGTTTTGTGAATTGCTGTAATGGGTTGGCCGATGAATGCGCCAAGAATATTCAGCAAAATTGCTGCGCCCGCGAGTCTACTCGCCGTGAAAAGCCGTGGCCCATATCCCTCTAATGCGGTGGCAATCGCCATAAACGCAGCGCCCCAAATCACACCAAGAAAGATGATCAAAAACCAGTTCAAAAGGCCTGGATTGTCGGGGGTTGGGGTATCGCTCATGCGCAAAAGAAATGACCCCAGCCGAGGCCGGGGTCAATCGCTACTTTGTACTGGTTTTGAAAGCGCTTAGTTCTTCGCTTTGTCGACCATCTTGCCTGCGGAAATCCAAGGCATCATGTCACGTAGCTTGCCGCCGACAACTTCGATCTCGTGCTCGTCGTTAGCGCGGCGCGAAGACTTGATTGTTGGCTGACCAACAGCGTTCTCAAGCATAAAGTCGCGTACGAACTTACCAGACTGAATGTCGCTCAGAACTGCTTTCATGCGGGCCTTTGTCTCGTCGTATGGCAAGATGCGTGGGCCAGAGACGTACTGACCGTATTCAGCAGTGTTGGAGATGGAGTAGTCCATGTTCGCGATGCCGCCTTCATAGATCAGGTCAACGATCAACTTTGTCTCGTGCAAGCACTCGAAATACGCCATCTCAGGCTCGTAGCCTGCTTCGACAAGTGTCTCGAAGCCCATGCGAATGAGTTCAACGATACCACCGCAAAGAACAGCCTGCTCACCGAAGAGGTCTGTTTCGCACTCTTCACGGAAGTCTGTCTCGATAATGCCGGAGCGACCGCCGCCGATTGCGGAGCAGTAGGACAAGCCGATTTCCAGCGCTTTGCCGGATGCGTTTCTGTCTACTGCAACGAGGCATGGCACACCGCCACCCTTGGTGTATTCGCCGCGCACTGTGTGGCCTGGGCCTTTTGGCGCCATCATGATGACGTCGATGCCTTCTTTTGGCTCGATCAAGCCGAAGTGTACGTTCAGACCGTGGGCGAATGCAATTGCAGCGCCTTCACGGATGTTGTCGTGGACGTATTTCTTATACGTGTCTGCCTGAAGTTCGTCGGGCATTGTGAACATGATCACGTCCGCCCAAGCCGCAGCTTCTGCGATTTCCATAACTTTGAGGCCTTCGCCTTCAGCTTTGGCTTTGGACGGGGAGCCCTCGCGCAAAGCCACAACGACGTTCTTCGCGCCGCTGTCACGTAGGTTCAGCGCATGTGCGTGACCTTGGGAGCCATAGCCGAGAATCGCTACTTTGGCTTCTTTGATGAGGTTAACGTCGCAGTCACGATCATAATAAACGCGCATGATATTCGTCCTTTTTGAGTGGAATCAGGTATTGAGTGCAAACTACAGGGTTTGTGGCGTTGAACTTTTGTGGATGGTGATATAATTGATGTTTATCGAATTTATCATTCTTAAAATTTAGGTAAATTATAAAATTCATGCTTGATGACGTAGATCGGCGCATATTGCGACAAATGCAGGCAGCGCCAGAACTGCCAAACGCCGAACTCGCCGCGCGTTGCGATCTGACCAGCGCCACTTGCTATCGCCGGATTGAAAAGATGCAGGCAAGCGGGGTCTTGAAGGGCCAACAAGCCGTCATTGACTGGCAAGCGTTGGGGTATGCGGTAGAGGTCAGCTTGCGCATCACACTCGATAAGACGCAAACTCGTGCTTTTGATGATTTCATCGAAGCGGCGCGTGAAGTACGCCATGTGATCGAGATCCAGACGTTCCTTGGCCGTGTCGATGTGCGCCTGTCCGTTATTTCGCGGGACATGAGCCACTATCAGCAAATCTACCGCGAACAAATTTTAGGCCTGCCGCATATCGCCGATATCGAAGCGCTGATGCATGTCGCGCGGATCAAGCAATCAGAAGGCCTTCCCCTATGATCGAGCTTGACGCAATCGACCGCAAGATCCTCCGTGCCTTGGCCGAAGATGCGACACTTGGGGCGGGGGCATTAGGCCGGCGGTTCGAGATGTCGCAACCCGCAATGTGGCGTCGTGTTAAGCGCTTGCAAGACGCGGGCGCGTTTCGCGCACGGCGCTTGGTTTTGGATGCGGAAAAGCTCGGGTTTGGGGTGACGGTTTTCTTAGGGGTGAAGCTTGCCACCAAAGGTCGCGTCAGCCTTGAGGACTTCGAGCGTGCGGTGAGCGCGATCCCCGAAGTGCAAACAATTGAACATGTGCTTGGGATGTATGACTACCGCTTGCGTGTTGTGGCCCGCGATATTCCCGATTTCGAGCGGGTCTTGCGCCGTCGCATCATGACCTTGCCAGGGGCAGGGGATGTGGAGGCGAATGTCTTGCTCAGTGAAGAGCGCAGGCCCGGTCCATTAGGGTAAAGATCAATAAGAGCATATATCTAAGTCACTTTTCGCCACAACCCATGCGCAGCAAAGGTCCGACCCAAAGCGCACCTACTCAACGAGGAGCTCTGCTGTTTGGTGGCGCGAGATCGTTTGACCGAGGTCTCAACGCGCGATCATTTTTTCGAACGTTTAAGCAATGAGCCGGACGCCTATGGGGTGTCCTTGATGGTGGACATTAGCTTTTTCAAGAAATTGAATGACCCATACGGGCATCTTACCGGAGATCTGGTGATCAAACATGTGGCGCAGATTTTGCAGTGTATGCAAAAGTAGACTTTGCCTTTCCCTGCATGGCTTTCTATCAAGGATGGAAGTAAAATTTGGAGGCGCATGATATGGCATTGTTAGAAAACGTGGACCCGACGGGTCTGGAAGAATTCAGCGTAGTATTTACAGATCGTTCCCTGAACTCGATGTCACAGTCGTTCCAAACGGTGATGACCGATATCTCGTCAATGTTGAAAGACGTGTATCGGGCAGAGGCGGTCGTGCTGATCCCAGGCGGCGGATCCTACGGGATGGAAGCGGTGGCACGTCAGTTTGCACGCGGTGCGGATGTGTTGGTCGTGCGGAACGGCTGGTTTTCTTATCGGTGGAGTCAGATCATCGAAACCGGTGGTTTGACGCGAAGCTGCACGGTAATGAAAGCGCGCCAAACGGGCAACGATACACGCGCACCTTTCGCACCGGCCCCCATCGATGAGGTTGTGGCAGCGATTCACGCGGAGAAACCCGCGATCGTTTTCGCGCCACACGTGGAAACTTCGGCGGGTGTAATTCTGCCTGATGACTACGTCACAGCACTGGCGACAGCCTCGCATGACGTGGGTGCGTTGATGGTTTTGGATTGCATCGCCTCGGGCTGTGCGTGGATCGATATGAAAGCGACAGGCGTCGATGTATTGATATCCGCGCCGCAAAAAGGATGGTCAGCTTCGCCTTCTGCGGGGCTAGTGATGTTATCAGAACGCGCGGTTGCGCGGTTGGAAGAGACCACATCTGACAGTTTCGCGATTGATCTGAAGAAATGGCATCAGATCATGCAAGCCTATGAAAATGGCGGCCATGCCTATCACGCGACAATGCCAACGGATGCCTTGCGTGCGTTCCGCGATACGATGTTGGAAACGAAAGACTACGGATTTGATAAGTTGCGCGATGCGCAATGGCAGCTTGGCAACGAAGTGCGCGCGTATCTTAAGGTCAAGGGCATAACATCCGTTGCAGCAGATGGATTTGGTGCACCGGGGGTTGTGGTCAGCTACACTGATGATCCTGCGATTCAGAATGGCAGCAAGTTTTCCGCCCTTGGTATGCAAATTGCGGCGGGCGTTCCTTTGCAGTGTGATGAGCCTGATGATTTTCGTACGTTCCGTTTGGGTCTGTTCGGTCTCGATAAGCTTTATGATGTGGACGGCACGATGGGACGTCTGCGCAAAGTACTTGATCAAGTTCTTTAACCACAAGCACGATCGCCTTACGTGTTTAGCACGCAAGGCGACTTTTACCCCCGCGCACCAAGGCCAAGTTGCATGATCGATTTCCTTAGTGGCGCAAAACTATAGAGTGCGTTTAACCCCGCGGCGCGCGCATCTCTTAACGGTGGCGCACTTAGCATCGATGTGCGGTTAAGCAATGTAATCCCCGCGATGCGCGTGCGAATATCGGTGATGCGCGCGTTGTGATACGCCGCAAGCATTTCCGCTTCACCCAGACGTTCAGGTTGCGCCAGCGCCAAATCACGCAGCGTGCGAATATCACCAAGCGACATGTTCAAGCCTTGCGCGCCAATTGGTGGCAACACATGCGCGGCTTCTGCGATAAGAGCGATGCGCTCGCCGCTCAAACGCTCTGCGTGTTGACTAATGATCGGCCAAATTGTTCGTTTAGAATTTAGGGTGAGCTGACCCAGAACACCGCAAGACCGCACATTCATAGTCTCTTCAAAGCGGGCTACGTCCAGTTCTGCGAGCGCTTTCGCTTTCGCGCCTTCCTCCATCCACACGATTGCGGAGCTGTGTTTGCCTTCCAAATCAGGCAATGGAACCAAGGTGAAAGGACCGCCTGTGCGGTGAATCTCAGTTGAGACATTCTCATGAGGCTCTGTGTGAGTAACGGAGAAGGCTAGCGCCTTCTGGCCATACCGCGTCGTTTTCACGTCTATTCCAGCGGCCTCACGCATAGGCGATCCGCGCCCGTCTGCAGCGATCACAAGCCGCGCACGAACGCGTGCTCCATCGCTTAGACCAACGCGCGCTTCGCCCGTGCGTGTGAACAGGGTTTTTGCGCCAACGCTTGTTCTATAAGTCACATTCGGTAGCGTTTTCAGATGCGTAGCTATTTCGCGTCGCAAAAGCCAGTTGGGCAGGTTCCACCCGAAAGGCAGCTTTGAAATATCTGCGGCGTTGAATTCCTTAGACATACGCGGCTCAGACACAGGCCCGCCCGCATCAATAATGCGCATAATTTGTAAAGGGGTGGCATGGGCAGAAAGGCGACCCCAAAGGCCGATATCATCAAGAAGCTGACGCGCAGGCTGTAAAAACGCTGTGCTGCGCAGGTCCGCACCCGTCGCATCGCGCTCAATGACCGGCGGCGTGGGATCCACACAAAGCACGTCAAGGCCAGCACTCGCCAATGCGGCAGTTGCGGTCAGGCCCGCGATGCCGCCGCCGGAAATGATGATGTCGTAGTCCATTCTCGCCTCCGCTGATGTCCTGAAGATAGGCGTTTGCGCGCAATTTTCCATGGGCAAATCGCCGCAATTTCACACCAGAGCGCGCAAGAATGTTGCCAAATCTGCCGTGTGATATTGAATGTGGTCCTGCGATACGGCCTCTGGTGCCACATGGACCGTCCGCATTCCGAGCGCATGTGGCACGGTCAGATTGCGTGGATCATCTTCGAACATCGCGGCTGTTTTTGTCAAAACCCCGTCCTTGGTAAAGACCGTTTCAAAGGCTGCACTGTCTGGTTTGGGATGAAAATTCGCGTGCTCTACCCCATAGATCGCATCGAATACATCGCTTAAGCCGCGCGCTTTGAGCACGTTTTCAGCGTAGGGCGCGCATCCATTGGTGTAAACGATCTTGCGATTTGGCAACGCTTTGATCGCGTCGCGTAGATTATAATCCGGCGAAAGTACCGTAAAATCAATGTCATGAACATCTGTCAGATAGGGCGTTGGATCAACGTCGTGTTCGCGCATCAGGCCGGCAAGCGTGGTGCCATGGGTGTGCCAATAGTGTTCGCGCAAGTGATCCGCTCGCGCGCGGTCCACACTTAATGCTTCCATCACATAAGCTGTCATGCGCACTTCGATCTGATCAAACAGGCGCATGTGCGGCGGGTAGAGCGTATTATCAAGGTCAAAGACCCACGTGGTCACATCGGAAAAATGGGCTTTTGTCATGTGTTGAGGCTAGCTGGAAACCCAAAGCGCGACAATAGGTTGATCAAAATCAAGGCTGCGCATAGGCTTTGCCTAAGACGGGCAGAGGGAAGTGGTATGAACCAAACGCGCACAGGGCAAACCGATGCCTATTCTCTCATTCTAGAAGCTATTGATATCGGCGTATTCAAGCCCGGTGATCGCTTGGTGGAAAGCGATTTAGCCGACCGTTTTGGTGTTTCTCGCACACCAATTCGTGAAGCTTTGCAACGGCTTGAGACGCAAAACCTGTTGGCACGGGATGGGCGCAGTCTGATTGTTGCCTCACTCTCTCACAATCAAATGTCAGAGCTCTATGTTGTGCGATCAGAGTTGGAAGGACTCGCAGCGCGTCTGGCCGCGCAGCATGCGAGCGCAGAGGAAATTTTGGTTCTGCGCGAAATGGTTGAGGCAGATCGCAAGCTTACAGATGATCCTGCGGCGCTGTCGCGTGCGAACCGACGGTTTCACAAACAGATTCATCTTGCCTCGCACAATAGATTTCTTGTGCGTCAACTTGACCTTGTACACCGCTCAATGGCGCTGATGGCAACCACGTCGCTTGCTGCGGAGGGGCGCGGTGAAGTCGCGATGGAGGAACATCATTCAATCGTTGAAGCCATCGCGAAAGGCGATCAAGAAGCCGCTGGAAAAGCGCTACGGGATCATATTTCGGTAGCCTTTGTCACAAGGCTCAAACTGGATTCAGTTTCTTCTGAATTTGAGTGAACAATCTCGACATCGCTGTGCCCATGCGCGGTTTTTTCCCAATAGAACGGCTTGGTGATGAGTTCCCACGCGCCCTTGTAAATTGCGAGTGTGCCGAGGGCCATATAAGCGCTCATGAAGGGGATCCAAGGGATCAGGTGGCGATGTAATTCCCCTGAGACGGCAACGATATAGACCGTCGTGCTTGTGAACCACATCACGATGAAAGCCACCATTATGGTGTTCAGAAATTCCGCTGGCACTGTTGCATCCATCCACTGCGGTGCACCAAAATACAATGCCATGCAGGACCAGATCAGTGGTGCCAACATGTACTGGCTGATCGACGACAGAAAAAATGCCTGAAAGCCCAAGAATTTCCATGCGCCAAGTTCGAACAGGAGGCGAAATGGGCGGCGCATGTGGGTGAAATAGGTGATGAGGTAGCCCTTCAACCAGCGTGAGCGTTGCTTGATCCATGGCCACGCCTTGTTGTTGGCTTCTTCCAACGTCACTGACGAAATGAGCGTGGTCTGATAGCCCGCTCGCGCCAAGCGGATACCAAGATCCGCGTCTTCTGTGACGTTATGTGCGTCCCATCCGTCTAATTTTTCAAGCACGTTACGGCGAAAAAACACGCTGGTACCGCCAAGTGGAATGGCAAACCCCATGCGTGCGATACCAGGCAGGATCAAGCGAAACCACGTCGCATATTCGATTGCAAAGAAACGCGATAGCGCGTTGGAGCGCGCATTATAAAAATCCAAAACTGCTTGAATACATGCGGTTTTTTCGGATGTTCGCGCGAATAGGTCGACAACTTCTGAGAGTTGGTCAGGATTGGGCGCATCCTCTGCGTCATAGATTCCGATGATATCGCCGCGACAAAACGGCAGAGCATAGTTCATTGCGCGTGGCTTTGTAGTGATCTTCCCAGCAGGCACAATCAAAATGCGCATCCAATTGGGCAGATCTGTGGTCTCAAGATGTGAACGGGTCAGTGTGTCGCTTGCTTCTACGATCAAGATCACGTCAAGCAGGGTCTCCGGATATGTCAGCATGCCGATGTGGCGAAGGAGGGCTTCTAGAATTTCCGTTTCATCGTGAAGTGGGATGAGCAAACTGACCCTTGGAAGTTTTGTCGTCGGAGCCGCTCGGATTTGCTTTTCTGGTTCTTTTACAAAGAGCTGGATGAACGCCGCTGCAGTCTTGATCACGATACCTGTGAAGACCATGACGACCGCAAAGCCAAAGATCGCTCGATATAGTCCCGCGAAAGTGAGCCATTGCAATGCGAGTGCGAGAACCAACATCGGTAGCGCGAAGGCGAGGGTAGTTTTGATTTGGGCAGGCAAACTGCGACAGCTTAGATCTTCTGGCACACGTGTTTCGGCCGTCGTCGCCATGATCGTGCTTGCGCCCACGCGAATGGCTTCAGTGATATGGCTGCGTGTCGCGATCGCCATTTTCACCGGATGTAGATGAGCGGGCAGAGTTGCCTTGGCATTCTCAAATTGCTCAGGGGAACTTGTAGTAAGGATCGTGGTTTCACCTTCCCTGCGCCACGGTACGCATTGCAAGCGCAGGCATTGGTGCGGATCGAGGCCGGTTTGCAGTGTTAAATCAGGTATATCCGATTGCATGTCTATGAAAGGGAGCGAGTTCTGAATCGCAAGTGTTTCGTAAAGTTCTGTTTCGCTAATTTGGCCTTGCGAGACGAGCATGTGGCCAATTTTGACATCATTTATACGTTGATGTCCGAGCGCGAGCAGCAGGTCTGACGTTTTGATCAGACCACGGTCGACAAGTATACGCCCAAGCAGTTGCTTGGTGTGAGGGAGCGGGGCGCATCCACTGGAGTCAACCAGACGGATTTGGGAAGTGTTCATATGAACGCCAAGTTTCTTAACATAACATGACGTTTATGATGCCGTGCTGGTTAACAGCTCGTTAATGGCCTTAGGCGGATTTTTTATCTGCCATGAACTGCGCGAAGCGTTCGAACAGATAGAAACTGTCTTGTGGACCTGGGCTTGCCTCTGGATGATGTTGCACAGAATAGACGGGCCGATTCGCGAGGCGGATACCGCAATTAGAACCGTCAAACAGCGAAATGTGGCTTTCAATGACGCCGTCCGGCAGCGTTTGACTGTCTACGGCAAATCCATGGTTCATCGACGTAATTTCGACCTTGCCCGTATCATGATCTTTAACAGGGTGGTTCGCACCGTGGTGGCCATGACCCATCTTGATTGTCTTTGCGCCAACCGCGAGGGCAAGCATCTGATGTCCGAGGCAAATTCCAAACACTGGTAGATCCTTTTTCTCTAATATCTCTTGGATCATTGGAACCGCATACGCACCCGTCGCGGCGGGATCACCCGGACCGTTGGACAGAAAAACACCATCTGGATTATGCGCCAAAACGTCCTCTGCCGTCGCTGTTGCTGGCAAAACGGTCACATCGCAACCCACAGATGCGAGGCACCGCAGGATATTGCGTTTGGCTCCGAAATCGATGGCAACGACCTTATGCTGAGGCGCGGTTTGCGTCGGATACCCATCCGGCCACGCCCACCGCATTTCATCCCAGCGATAGCTTTGCGCACAGGTGACTTCTTTGGCGAGATCCAAGCCCTCAAGCCCGCTAAACGATTTCGCCTGCGCGACCAAAGCCTCAACATCGAAATTTCCGTCGGGATCATGCGCAAGAGCCGCATGCGGCGCACCCTGTTGACGGATCATCCGCGTCAAGCGGCGTGTATCGATGCCACCAACCGCGATACGACCCCTTGCAGCAAGCCAATCGCCTAATTCTAGGGTATTGCGCCAGTTCGAGGCCTCGGTAGGGTTCCACTTCACCACCATGCCAGCAGCAACGGGATCGGCAGTTTCGTCGTCCTCAACGTTGGTGCCCGTGTTGCCGATGTGGGGGAAGGTAAAAGTCACGATTTGACCCGCATAGGAGGGATCGGTCATAATTTCTTGATAGCCGGTCATCGCCGTGTTGAAGCATAGTTCCGCGACGGTCGTTCCCGTTGCGCCAAATCCGTGGCCGTAAAACACCGTTCCATCAGCGAGTGCGATACAAGCGGTTGGTTTCACGTTGGAATTTGGTGCAGTCAATGTCTGAGCAGATGTGGGCATGTGGCAGTTCCCCAAGGTCTGAACGCGCTAAAAACGCGAGATAAATCTGCGCGAAACTATGTTCCTGCACGCATGAGGTCAAGGGAAAGTCTAAAAAACGAAATCGTTTAATATCAGTATCTTAATTAAAAATGCTTCTCTTGCGCGAAGACGCGGCATTCACTATGGTCCAAGGCTCTCACCAACCAGGGGATGGGTTCGGAGCACGCTATGCGAGACAAGATTAATAAGTTACTCAAACAAGCTATGCGCGATAAGGCGGCCGATCGCCTCTCGACGCTGCGTTTGATCAATGCTGCGATCAAAGATCGTGACATCGCAGCCCGATCTGAGGGCCAAGATGAAGGCGTGGGTGAGGGTGAAGTCCTTGCCATCCTTGGGAAAATGGCGAAGCAACGGCTTGAGAGCGCGCGTGCATACGAAGAGGGGGGGCGCATAGACCTCGCTGAACGAGAGCGTGCCGAAATTATGGTGATCGAAGAGTTCTTGCCGCGTCAACTCAGTGAAAAAGAATCTACAGAAGCTGTGAATATCGCGATTGCCGAGGCCGGCGCAGAATCAATCCGTGATATGGGCAAGGTGATGGGTATTCTTAAGTCACGATACACAGGCCAAATGGATTTCGGTGCGGTTGGACCCGTTGTTAAAGATCGGCTTTGCGCGGGGTAAATGTCAGCTCATTACGCTAAGTTGAAATGCGAGCGGATCACTTTCAGTTTCGTCTCGTCTTTGATCTCGAATCTATCAACAAAACG